>CETH01059768.1_pt1 | contig 13939 bp, 12 predicted proteins | sample 361461 | NCBI WGS metagenome assembly CETH01 (sample SAMEA2622695, study PRJEB7988) | marine metagenome | isolation source: saline water (ENVO:00002010), including
TACTAAAAAGTAATACAGCCTGATCGGTTTGCCTTGCTACATTCTCAGCAATATTAAATGAGAAAGCAGTTTTTCCCATCGAAGGTCTTCCGGCGATTACAATTAAATCAGATTTTTGGAATCCCAAAGTAAGATCATCTAGTCTTGTAAAACCTGTGCTTACTCCAACTAATGAATTGCCACTTTCTGCAGATTCTTGGATATCCGCATAAACTGGTCCCAATAGATCTTTGACTATTCTTGGACCTATTGATCTATTCAGATCATCTCTTAAACTTAATATCTTTTCTTCAGCTTCATCAATGATTCTGTCGCTACCTGAAGCATCAGATTCTTTCGCAACTTTAGATATATTATCCGCAGCAATAATTAATCTTCTTAAGTTAGATCTTTGTTTGATAATATCGGCATAACTTTGGATATTAGCAACGCTAGGGGTTTCTTTTGCTAAAAGGGTTAAATAATCTTTTCCTCCTGAATTTATAAGCTTAGGCAGATCTCCATTTCCTTCTATTGCCTCTTGAACAGTGATCACATCTACAGGTTTTCCAGCATCCTGAAGTAGGTTTATTGTTCTATAAATTAGCCGATGTTCTTCTTGATGAAAATCATCTTCTTTTACTAGGTCAGAAACAAGATCCCAGGTCTCATTTCTTAGCATGATGCCTCCTAAAACTGCTTTTTCAGCTTCTGTGGAAAAGGGTAATTCTTTTTTTGTAGTAGTTTCTAACGCCATGCCAATTTTTAAGAAAGGGTATTAATTCTCCCACTCAAAAGAAATTAAAACAAGGTGTTTTAAATTAAATTTCTTCTTTGGCAGCTATGACTACTTTAATGCCTTGGATAACCTCAGGATGAAGCTCAATATCTAGGGAATATTCACCAACTTCTTTTAGGGTACCTTCTGGCAATCTAACGGAACTTTTCTCTAAATGGATTCCTTTTTCAACTATTGATTCAGCAATTTCCCTAGTTCCAACAGATCCATATAAAGTACCTTCTTCAGATACAGGGACTTCTATAGTTATAACAAGTGACTCAAGTTTCTTAGATTCCTCTATTGCAGCTTCTTTTCTCTCCGTTTCAGCTTTTAAAAGCTCTTCTTTTCGCTTCTCATATTCAGCCTTATTTTCTTCATCTGCTCTTATCGCTTTTCCTGTTGGTATTAAAAAATTTCTCCCATAACCAGACTTTACTCTCACTAAGTCTCCTGGGTCGCCCAACTTAGCTACTTTCTCTAACAGTATTATTTCCATATGTTAACTATAATGTGAATCAGTGTATGGAAGGAGCGATAAGTGTCTTGCTCTCTTCACGGCTTTATTTAGCTGTCTTTGATATTTAGCTGAAGTACCTGTCATTCTCGCTGGGATGATCTTTCCAGTTTCAGTAATATATTCCTTTAAAAGTTTAAGATCTTTAAAATCTATCTCTTCAATGCCTAAAGAAGTGAACTTACAGAATTTAGGTCTGTTATCAAAATCAGTCTTTCTTTTTTTAAAATTCTTTTTCTGTTTCTTAGCCATAATTACTCCTGTTCAACTTCTTCATCTACAGCTTCTTCTTTTGTTGTATTAGTAGATTCAGTTTTTTTTGCCTTTTGAGCGTCATCAGTTTCTAGCTCTTGAACTTGTTCTCTTGCTTCTTGGTAAGAATCTTTTTCATTTTCTTCCTTGGTTTGCATTAAAAGAGCCGAGTCTTGAGTATGTGCTTTATTAACAGACAAAACCAAGCTCCTAATAATAGAATCATTAAATTTGAAAGAATTCTTAATCTCTTCAATCGCTTCTTGATTGCACTCAATATTGATTAAGCCATAACTAGCTTTAAACTGATCTTGTATCGGATATGCTAATTTTCTATTTCCAATATTTTCTGATCTATGAACCTTACCATCAGATTCTTGTACAATTTTATCTAATTTAGAGAGAATTGAAGAAGTTTGATCGGATTGATCTGGATGAATTAAAAAAACTATTTCGTAATGTCTCATATATTCCTCTTGGCAATTAATTCCCACCAAAATTGGTGTGGAATGAGGTTAGGGCCGGCATTTTATGGTCATCTAAGATCCTTTGCAAGCCAAAAGGAGAATTTTGGCTATTAAGTCATTAAATAAAATATCTTCAAAAGCAGCAGATTTTGGATAAAGACTGGTTTGTGTGAGTCCAGGAACTGTATTTACCTCTATGATTTGAAAATTATCATGTTCGTCTTGCATAAAATCTACTCTGCCCCAATCTTTGCACCCTATAGAAGAAAAGGCATGCCACGCTATGTCTTGAATTTCTTTCAGTTCGTTATCATTTAGATCTGCTTTCAAATATTTAGTTTTATTACTTTCATATTTAGACTTAAAATCGTAAAAAGTTCCACTCGGTTTAATTTGAATCGGGTGTAGAACCTTTTCTCCTAAAATAGAGACTGTAAGCTCACGTCCTGGAACAAAGGCTTCAACTAAAAGAGTGTCATCAAATTTCAAAGCTTCTTTCATAGCCTCTTCTAAGCTTCCCTCTCCAGGTCTTACTATAGAAATTCCAAAACTTGAACCTTCTCTAGAAGGTTTAACTACAAAAGTTTTATCTAAGGAAGTAATGTCATCTTCTTTAGATAAATAAGGGGTTAACTTCATTGAAGGAGTTCCAGCTTTCTTGATCTCTACGAAATCAGGGGTAGGTAATAGCAAATCTCTCCAAATCTTTTTTGCCTCAGACTTATCCATAGCTATTTCACAAGATTCAGGGTTGCTTCCAGTGTACAAAATACCTTTGTCTTCTAAAATTCTTTGAATATAACCGTCTTCTCCACCTCTGCCATGCAATGCTATAAATGCTAGGTCAATATAAGTGGATAAATTTTTAGCTTCTTCTTTACACTCAAGATCAATAAATTCATAATTAATCTGCAACTCTTCTAGCGCCTCTGATACAGCTAGGCCTGACTTTAACGAGATTTCTCTTTCAGCGGACCAACCGCCAGCTAAAATTGCAATATTCTTCTCGTTCAGTTCAGAATAATCTTCCATCAACCTAAATACTTTTTCTTTATTTCATGACTTACTTCAGAGATATTTCCTGCTCCCTGCATAATAAGAACTGAATCGTTTTTAACTTGACCTTCAAGAGATCTGATAATTTCATTTTGTGAATTTAATAGCTTAACCTTTTCAAACCCTTGATCTATTATTTTTACTACTAATTCTTTACTATCAACTCCTTTAATGGGACTTTCTCCAGCTGAATATATATCTAATAAGATTAAATTATCTACTTGACTTAAAACGTCTACGAACTCAGAAAATAATTCGTTTGTTCGAGAATACCGATGGGGCTGAAAGACCATATTTAACTCTCTATTAGGAAAAGATTCTCTAATGGAATCAATAGTAGATTTAATCTCCGAAGGATGATGTCCATAGTCGTCGACCAAAACACAATCAGATCCATTTATAGACAACTCTCCAAGAACTTGCATTCTTCTACTTATACCCATGAAATTTTTTAAAGAATTATTTATTACCTCTGTTGGTATTCCTTCTTGAATACAAAGAACTGCTGCAGCGGCTGCATTTAAAGCATTATGTCTTCCCAGCATATTAAAACTAAGGTCTAAGTTTTCTGATTCAGACCTTAAGTTAAATGATGATTGAAAGTCTCTTGATGAATACTTAGAAAGTACGTAATCATTATCTTCAGTAAACCCATAAGTTATGTAAGGTCTGGAAAAACGAGGGATTAACTCTCTAATTACTGGATCATCTCCGCAAACTATAGCCATCCCATTGAAGGGAAGTTTTTTTATAAAATCTAAAAAAGCCATCTTAAGCTTCTCAAAACTATTTTCATAGTTCACTAAATGATCTGGCTCTATATTAGTAATGATTGACGCGCTGGGCTGCAACAATAGGAATGACTGATCACTTTCGTCTGCTTCAGCAATTAAATATCTGCCCTTACCTAACTGAGCATTGGAATTAAAGCTATTAATTATCCCTCCATTAATGAAAGTAGGATCAAGGTCTGCTTCAGTCATTATGGAAGCTATTATACTTGTGGTTGTTGTCTTGCCATGCGTTCCAGCAATTGCTATCCCTCTTTTGGTATTCATTAGACTAGACAACATCTCGGCTCTAGCAAGAATAGGAATTGATCTCTTTTTAGCTTCTTTAATTTCTGGATTAGATTCAGAAATTGCACTAGACACAACAACCATTTCTGCCTCATTTAGATTAGATTCTGCGTGTTCATACTGAATTTCTATACCCAGATCTCTTAAACGTTTTGTGATATCTGATTCTTTCTTATCAGATCCTGAGACCTTGTAACCTAAATTAAATAATACTTCTGCAATCCCACTCATTCCACTTCCACCAATGCCAACAAAATGGATATTTTTTAAAGAAAATTTAGAAAGATTCATTAATTATCTCAATAATTCTATTAACAGAAGAAATTGGAAAGGCATCAAAAGCATTTAGGCTCATTAAATGTCTCGCATTATGATCTTTATCTAAATCATTTAGAAGTGCAAATAAGCTATCTGCACTATCTAAGGATGATTCTAATAAAATAGAAGCTTTCCTATCTGCAAGGAACTTTGCATTAAAATATTGATGGTTGTCTGCCGCCCACGGTAAAGGAAATAAAATTGAAGGTTTAGAAGAACAAGAAATTTCACTTATTGTCATGGCCCCTGACCTGGCTATAACTATATCAGACTCATTATATGCCCTTCCTATATCTTCAATATAGGAAATAACTTTATAACTAAGATCTTGTTTAGAATAAATATCAACTATTGAACTTTTATCCAAGTTACCTATTTGATGAACTATATGCCAATGTGAGGGGAGAATCTTTTCTTCGAAGGACTTTAAGACTATTTCATTTAATTGCCTAGACCCTTGGCTTCCGCCCAATATTAGGATACTAAAAATTTCTTTCTTGGTTGGCTCTAGATCTGGATTTCTAATTATCTCAGACCTAACAGGATTTCCTACTGTATGAATCTTTGGAGATGCATTAAAAGATCTTGGAAAAGCTTCGAAAGTTACTTTAGAAAGCCTGTTAAGAATCCTATTTACTAGCCCAGGTATACTATTTTGTTCGTGTATGAAAAGCGGGATAGACAATATAAAAGCAGCAAGGGCTGGTGCTAAAGTCACGTATCCACCAGTAGAAAACACTATATCGGGCTTCAACTTTCTAATAATAAAAATACTTTTAACAACATTAATTTCAAGAAAAATCAAAGAAATAATCTTTCCAAAAACATTTTTTCCTTTGAAGCCTTTAGTATCAAGACTAACAAAACTGAAACTTTCTTTTTTAGAAAGCCTGTTTTCAAGGGATCCCTTTTTACCTATCCAGAATATTGAAAACTGATTCCTTTTAAGCTCTTTAGCAACAGATAAGGCTGGATATACATGCCCTCCTGTCCCGCCAGCTAAGATTAGAGCTTTCATTAAAAATTAACTCTCCTTTTTACACTAGCTATAGGCATAGAAACCTTATTCTCATAATCAATTCTAAGTATAAGTCCAATCATAGAACACATTATCAATATATTTGTCCCGCCAGCGCTAAATAAAGGCAAAGTAAGTCCTTTAGTCGGTAAAAGTCCTGTAGCAACACCTACATTAATAAAGATATGTAATCCTATTAATATTGCTGCTCCAAAACAAAAAAAGAAACCAAAATGATTTTTTCTTTGGAGAGACTGTCTACCAATTAGAAATACTCTGAAAGAAATACCAAATAACATCCCGACTATCAAAATTCCAGTAAGTAGACCTAACTCCTCAATTAGAATTGAAAAAATGAAATCAGTATGCGCATCTGGTAAATATCCCATCTTCATTAAACTTTGACCCAACCCGACGCCAAACCAGTCTCCTCGCCCTATTGACATGAGGGATAAGGTAAGTTGATAGCCCTTATCAAACGGATCACTCCAAGGATCTACAAAAGAAATGATCCTCTCCCACCTCCAGGGAACATAAGTTATCAAAAGTACTATTCCAATTAAACCTATTAAAAAAACTATAATGAATTGTCTAGTTGGAACACCTGCTACAAATAACACCCCTAAAGCAGATGCAAATATAACAGCAGATGCACCTAAATCAGGTTGTATTAGAATTAATGAAATAATGCTGACTAGCAAAACAGATGGCTTAATAAAACTGAATAAATCAGTCTGAACTTGTTCAATTCTTCTAACACAATAAGCTGAAATATATAGAATACTTAAAAATTTCATAATTTCAGATGGTTGAAGACTGAACCCAAATAGCCTTATCCATCTATTGGACCCATTGACTTCAAATCCTATTGCTGGAACAAAAACAAGAATCAATAAAAAGATACCAAAAGCAAGCAACCATCTATCAAATTGAATCCAGAAATTTAAAGGTATAAGGAAAATAGTTATTAAAAAAACTAACCCCAGAAGAAGATGGAATAATTGTTTATTTAAAATATGTGTTGGATTCCCATATATAGAATCTGAGAAATGCACGGAAGCGGTGGTTAAAACAATAAGGCCAATAATTCCTAGAAAAGTGAACAAAAAAATTAAGAAATAATCTAATTTACTCAAGTCATAATCTAAAATTTGTTTATAAAACATAAATTTACGAATGTTCTAAGAGCTGTTTAAATCTATTACCCCTCTCACGATAATCTGAGAACATGTCCGTACTAGAACAAAAAGGAGAAAGTAAAATAATATCTCCAGCTTTAGATTTCTCTCTGGCAAGTAGATAAGAAGAATCAAGATCATCGCAACATAAACAGCTAGTAAAATTTGATAAAACTTCTTTTAGAATTTTTTTATCCTTTCCATAAATAAAACAATTACTTATTTCTTTAAAATTTGAGGCAATCTTTTTATTAATTTGCTGCCCTTTTAGATCGCCTCCACATATTAAAAAAATATTACCTTCTTTATTTATATTCCTACAAGATTCAATAGATTTGAGAGTAGCGTCAACATTAGTAGCTTTTGAATCATTCACATGCAGAATTCCACCTACATTTTCTATAATTTCAAATCTATGCGGTTGCTTCTTGAAAGAAGCAATTACCCCTATAGCCTCTTCCAAAAAATTATTAACATCGTCTATTTCTAGATTTTCCTTATGTTTGAGAATTAATTTTAGCGCCACTAAAGCTGCCTTCAAGTTAGAGATATCATGCTTTGGCCATTTCTCTAAAGTTAGAGTATTAGGGAAATTAAATTCAGAAAAATAGTTTTCATAATCGTAAAATTTCTTTCCATCTATTTTATTCTCTAAGTTTGAAATATTAATTCTAGACTCTTTAAGTACACGCCTTTTTAATGATTTATAAATTTGAAATGATTTATGTCTGTCTAAATGATCTTCTTCAATATTTAAAAGAATACCCATTTCAGATTCTAGTTCCGAACTTGATTCTATTTGAAAACTTGAAACCTCTATGATTGCAATATCTATTTTTTTGTCTAAAGAATCTAATACTGGTATTCCTATATTGCCAATTGCTGATATTGACTTCTCTTTTAAGAATCCTCTTAAAAGATGCTCTAACATAGATACTGTAGTAGTCTTGCCATTAGTCCCTGTAACTAAGATGTTGTAACTCTGACTGTTTCTTAAATATAAATCTAAATCAGTTTGAATAGGTATATTGAAATTCTTCGCATATTGAAAAACTTCATGGTCCTTGCTTACACCAGGGCTTGGATAGATTGTAGAAATTAAATTAAATGTTCTTTCAGAAATTTCTGGGTTAAGAATATACCTTATATCTAAGTCATTTAACTCTTGTAAAAATATTTCATTAGGAGAAGACTCTAATATATAAAAAGTTTCTTCAGATTTAGCTAGATATTTAGCAAATGAAAGTCCTGTCTTGCCAAGTCCTAGAATAAGGGGGATTTTATTCAACTTAAAAAATCTACCTTAACCTCAATAAGGCGAGACCGAGTAAAACTAGCATGAAAGTAATTATCCAAAATCTTACAATTACCCTTGGTTCAGGCCATCCTTTAAGCTCATAATGATGGTGCAAAGGCGCCATTTGAAAAATACGTTTACCTGTTAATTTATAAGAAGTAACTTGAACAATTACTGAAAGGGCTTCAACGACAAAGAGTCCTCCCATGACTAATAAAACATATTCGTGCCTAATGATAACCGTAACTATTCCTAAAGCAGCTCCTAAAGAAAGAGATCCCACATCGCCCATAAAGACTTGAGCTGGGTAAGTATTGAACCATAAAAAACCAATCCCAGAACCAACTAAAGCACCACAAAATACAATCATCTCACCGGTTCCAGGCAAGTAGGGGATATTAAGAAAATCAGCGTAAATAATATTTCCTGCAAGGTACCCGATAATGCCTAATCCAGCTGCGACCATAACACACGGCAATATAGCCAATCCATCTAATCCATCTGTTAAATTTACAGCATTGCTAGTTCCTAACACAACGAAATACGAGAGAAAGATAAAGCCTATTCCTAAAGGTATAGAGATGTCTTTAAAGAAAGGAACTATTAGACTAACTTCACTAATGTTTTCATGACTATAAAATAAATATGAACAAGCCAGGATAGTTATAACTGATTGCCACAAAATTTTATTTGAAGCAGAAAGTCCGTCACTAGATTTATGTTTGATCTTTAGCCTGTCATCTATCCACCCTAACACTCCAAACGAAATAGTTGTTAAGAAAGCCACCCACAAATATCTATTAGTTAAATCTGCCCATAAAAGAACACTCAAGAATATGGAACTTAATATTAAAGCTCCTCCCATTGTAGGAGTACCTTGTTTGGAAAGATGACTTTCTGGTCCTTCTTCTCTAATAACCTGTCCCACTTGAATATCTTTCATTTTATTTATAAATCTTGGCCCTAGGACCAAAGATAAAAATAATGAAGTCAAAGTTGCTAATATCGCCCTAGTAGAAAGAAACTCAACTACTCGAAACGGTCCAAAGAACTCAGTTAGATATTCAAATAAAGGTAATAACATGCTTTAAATTTTTAATATATCAGCGACAATATCCATTCTCGTTGATCTGGAACCTTTTACAAGTGTTACCGTGTTCTCATTTATTAATTCTTTAACACTCTCGTATAATTCTTCATGACTTGAGAAGACCTTAAAATGCGTTTTATTAGATCCTTTAATGTCCCTCCAGTCTTCTCCTAAGCAAAAAAAATAATCTACCTTACCCTCTGCGTATTTATATATATCTGAATGTAAAGAGATTGAATTCTCTGCAAGCTCTTTCATCTCTCCAAATAAACATATCTTATTGAAGTTATTCATTGAATCTAGAACATCAATTGATCTTTTCATTGAAGCTGGGTTAGAGTTGTAAGAATCATCTATGAGAATAGAATTAGATATAGATCTATGAATAGAAAGTCTTCTTTCAGGAAAATCAATATCACTTAGGGCGTCTTTAACTTCAGAAATGTTTAAACTTAGAACAGAACAAATTGCTAACCCCATGGCTGCATTTAAGGTGTTGTGAATGCCAACTCCATTTATTGAGCATTGTTCTAATAAACCATCATGCAATAATTCAAAACTAGTTGAGTTATTTTCAACGTCAATAGTAGGATTCTGAACCTTAAAATCTGAATTCTCATGAAAACCAAAACTTATTATTTTTTTTGCGTTGGTCTTGTTGCTCCAAAAACTAAAAAATTCTGAGTCTCTGGGAAGGATAGCTACTCCATTAGAATCATAAAATTTAAGAATATCTCCCTTTTCAGTTGCTATCGAATCAGTATCTTTGAGACCTTCAAGGTGACCAGCAGATACATTGGTTATAGCAGCTATATTGGGCTTAACTAAATTAGTAAGATTCTTGATTTCCCCTACTTGACTAGTCCCTATCTCAATCACGGAGCTTTTAAATTGATTCTCTAAATTTAACATAGAAAAAGGAACTCCTATATGGTTGTTCTTATTTCCATCAGTCTTATGACTTCTGTGGTTTTGTGATAATAGTTTTGAAAGAATTTGCTTGGAAGTTGTTTTCCCGTTAGTTCCTGTTATTCCAATTACATTTCCGTTAAAAGATGCTCTGTTATGAACAGCAATATCTTGTATAAAATCTAAAGTATTTTTAACAACAATAAAGGGCAGATCAGAATTTACAACCCTACTTACTATTAACGCTTTAGCCTGACTCTTTTCAGCTTCTCGTATGAAATCATGGCCATCTAAATATTCCCCTTCAATCGCAATATACACTTCCCCTTTCTTGATAGACCTAGTATCAATACTAAATTCTGATACTTCCAAAGAGTCCCCATATAAAGAACCATTCGAAATTATAGCTAGATCTTCTAATTCCATTTCTGTTTAATATTTAGTTAAGGAAATTAATGTCTCTTTATCATCAAATCTATTCTTTTTTGATCCTATAATCTGATAATTCTCATGACCTTTTCCTGCAAGCAACAAAATATTCATACTTTTTCTTTTGGCCATTTCATCCAATGTGAATTGGATTGCTTCTCTTCGGTTTGAAATAGTTTTTATATTTTTAGATTTTGTAGTTCCTTCTAATATGTCATCTATAATTTGATTAGAACTTTCATTTCTTGGATTATCATCAGTAATTATGACGTGGTCACTATATTGTTCTGCTATCTCTCCCATGATAGGTCTCTTCTCTTTATCTCTATTTCCACCGCAACCAAAAACACACCATATTTCACCTTCGTGAAAATCTCTTATTTCTTTTAAAGTATGCTTAAGAGCTTCGGGAGTATGAGCGTAATCAACGTAACAAATATCTTTGCCTATACGTATACTTTCTAAGCGACCTGCTGGGAAAGAAATCTCAGAAGCGCTCTCAGCTATCTTATCTAATTTTATGCCATGTACGCACAATGCAGCCATGGAACATATAACATTTGATGCTATGTACCTTGAAATTGTACTAAGACTAAATTCAGTTATTCCATAAGGCGACTTTAAAGAAACCTCTAAGGAATCATTATTCTTCTTAAAAGAAGCAAAATAATCAGATTCTTTTTCTAAAGAGACGCTAAACACCTCAGTTTCTTCTTTTAGAAGTTCTTTATGTAGATTTCTTCCAAATTCACTATCGATCTGAATGAATGAATTCTTTGGATTAAGCTGTTTAAATAGTTTGCTTTTTGCATTCCCGTAGCTTTCTATAGATTTATGGTAGTCAAGATGGTCCTGAGAAAAGCTAGTTAGAACAGCATAATCAATATTTATTTCCGATAACCTACCCTGATCTAAGCCATGGGAAGAAGCTTCGAATGCAGCATGGGTTGCTCCATTCGATAACATTTCACATAAACTTTTATTTAAAGAAATTGAATCTGGAGTAGTTAAAGTAGATGACTCATTAACTGTTTTACCATCTAAGGATTTTCCTATAGTGCTTAAATAGCCACATTTTTCACCCAAATTAGTACAGATTCTTGCATAAGCCTCAACCGATGTAGTTTTTCCATTGGTTCCTGTTGCACAAAATGTTTTTAATTGTTCACTAGGGAAAGAGTAAAACCTTGAAGCAAATTTTCCTATTAATTGCTTAATATTATGACAATGAACTACATTTTTATTTTTAACTAATTCTTCAGAAATTATTAAATTTGCCCCCTTAGATCTTGCTTCTTCTATAAAATCTATTCCATTTAGATGTTTACCTTTTATAGCAAAAAACAAACCTCCTTCCTTAACATCTCTACTGTCTAGGTAAAGACCAGAAATTCTGCAATTAACAAAATTTTTAGAATTTACTAATTCTGGCATTAGTTCTTTTGAGTTCTTCATTTAAATTTCTAAATCTTTTAATAAATAAATTTCATGCATTATGTTTGAAAAAACTGGAGCCGCAACTCTTCCTCCTGAAGATTCTTCACCTTTTAAACCATGTAAAACTACTACAGTAAGGTATTCAGGGTTGTTAGATGGTACAAACCCTGAAAAAGTTGCAGTATAAGAAGTGTCTTCTTCTAAAGATTCCATTGCAGTTCCAGTCTTTCCAGCAACCATCTTCCCTTTAATTCTAGCTTCTCTTGCTGTTCCTGTATCTGAATTAACAGTTTTTTCAAGCATTTTAGTTATAAGCCTATTAGTTTCTTCAGAAATAACCTGTGACTCTTTATTTGATTCAAATAATTTATCTTTAAATAATTTTAACTCTTTAAAATAACCATCATTAGCAAAAACAATATAAGCTTGTGCAATCTGTAAAGCTGATAAAGTCATTCCGTATCCGTAACAGGAGCTCACCTTATCTCGAAGAGTGAATTCGCTGTGGTGTGCTAAGTACCCTTCTCTAGCAGGTAACATAATGCTTACAGGATACTCGCCTATACCAAACTTCTTGTAGTAATTGGTTAAATGCTCTATTTCTTGATTAGAACAAAGCTTAACCATTCCAACATTACTAGATAAAGAAATTATCTGAGAAAGATCTAATTTTCCGTAATCTTTAAAGTCACTTGTTCTGAACCCAGAGACCTCTACCCATCCTGGAGATGTTTCAACAATAGAATCTAAATCTTCTTTCTGTGACTCTATTATTGCAGACATAGCTATCGGTTTTAGAACTGAACCAGGCTCAAAAACATCTATAGATGCCCTATTTCTAAAAATAGACATATCTTTTATATTTTTCCTATTTGAAGGATTAAAGGAAGGATAACTTACTAAAGATAGTATCTCACCTGTCTTGGGCTGAACTATCACTACAGATCCTGAGTGCGCTTTGTACTTATCGATAGCTTTATTTAATTGATGATAGGCGATAGACTGAACATCAGTATCAATTGTAAGAGTTATATCTTTTCCAAGCTTTGCTTCTTCTCTCTTGCCTTCTATTTTCGTATTTCCTGAACCTTTAATCCCTACAAACTTACCTTCTTTACCTTCTAATTCATTATTAAATACTAATTCAGCTCCCTGTATGCCCCTTCTGTCAATATCAGTTAATCCTACTACATGAGCAGTAATATTTTTTTGAGGATAACTTCTTCTAAGATTTTTTCTAAAATATAATCCTTTAATACCTTCTTTTTCTAAAGCTAATTTCGTTTTAGGACTAATATTCCTAATTATCTCTCTGTAACCATAATCTTGCTTGTTAATTAAAGTTAATAAACTTACTTCTTCTAAGTTCAATATATTAGATAACAAAAAAATAGATTCTTGATTGTTATTGAATTTGGAGAAATCTATACCTATTGAATAACTGATCACGTCAAAGGCTAATATATTATTCTCTCTGTCTAGAATCCTTCCCCTTGGAGCTAAAAGCGAATATTCAGAGTGCGACCTAGATAGAACTTGCCCATCTAAAAAAACATCCTGGAAGAGCTGAAGATAAATTAATCTACCTATAAGTAATAAGAAGCCTACAATAAAAAGTAGTTGGATAAAAACTACTCTCCCTAAAGAATATAAATATCTTGAGGAAGGCATTGATTATTAAAATTAATCTAGTTGCGTCCTTACAAAAGACGGAATATCTAAGTAGTCATCTTCATTCTCAGAATCTTTGATTATTGCTTTTTCTGCAGAAGGAGGGTTTTCCAGCAATTGTTGGGCAGCATCACTTAAGGGTAATGGTTGTCTTTCGCTTAAGGTTTGGACTCTTTGATTATTTTTACCGGAAACACTTTGTAAAGAAGAATTAAGACCTGTCGCAATAACTGTAACAGTTAAATCATTATTGGCATCCACATCCATCACAGTACCAGTAACAATAATAGCTTCTTCAGATGCAAAATTATTAATACAATCTCCTACAGCCTGTATCTCTCCTAAAGATAGGTCTGCTCCAGCTGTAATATTTACTAAAACACCCTTAGCGTCTTTTAAACTGATATCTTCAAGAAGTTTACTAGAAACAGCATGTTCAGCAGCAATTCTTGCTCTATCAGGCC
>CETH01090180.1_pt1 | contig 13938 bp, 13 predicted proteins | sample 361461 | NCBI WGS metagenome assembly CETH01 (sample SAMEA2622695, study PRJEB7988) | marine metagenome | isolation source: saline water (ENVO:00002010), including
ACCACCTGAGCTTTCGGTTCAGGTAACGATGAGTAGCGGTGAATTGGTTACTAGTTAACGCAAGCGTGAAAGCCAAATATAGAAATTCTATTCTCCAAAAAAGAAATGCTTTAGGTTTAACTGAAGCTTCAAGCCTCTCAAACACAATTTTAAAAGTAGCTGACTTAGAATTAAACTTAAGTATTATCAAAACGTTAGGAAGTTATTTTTCTACAAAAAATGAAGTCAATCCAGAAATTCTTACTCACACAAGAGTTAAAAAAAATCTTTTAACAACCTTCCCAAGAATTGGGTCCGATCATTCAATGCGTTTAATTGCTCCCCAGAATTTAATGCGACTCTGCAAAAATAAATATGATATTTTTGAACCATCAGACGGAGAAGAAATACACCCAATAAACCATGAGATTATTATCATTCCAACAGTTGGTGTAGATAAAAACGGCTATAGGCTTGGATATGGTGGGGGTTATTATGATAGATTTTTAGAATCTGTTATTCAAAGTAATAAAGGGCCCCTATTAGTTGGTTTAATTTATGATTTTCAATTTATTGATGACTCCATCAATGAAGCACATGATTTAAAATTAGATATAGTATTTTCTGAGCTTCAGATTAAAAAATTTTCTTAGCTATTAAATTTCCAATTTAGCTACAAAGCTAAAAATATCGTTTGCAAGAATATCGGGGTTCTCTAATGCTGCAAAATGGCCTCCTGGATATTGATTCCATTGAACAATATTGTAAATCTTTTCTGCCCAGGCTTTTGGCGGTCTAGCAATTTCATTTTCAAAGATAGCTCCAGCCATTGGCTGAGATACGGGATTAAATGTAAAGCCTAATGGACCATTCTCAAAATAAAATCTTGCCGAAGAAGTTATAGATTCTGTGTGCCAATATAAAGATACGATAGCTAAAACCTCATCAAGCGGAACAACTAGTTTATCTGTGTCTTCTTTTGTCCAGCCATGAAATTTCTCAATGATCCATGCAGCCAAACCAACTGGAGAATCATTTAAGCCATATCCAACTGTTTGGGGTTTAGTGCTTTGAATCGCAAAATATCCATATCCTGTTGCTTGATATTTTTCTATATTTTTCATCCCTTCAGCTTCCTTAGCCGAGACTCCCTCCAAGGGGTCTTGTCCTTCAGGTGGAAAAGCTATAACTAAATTCAAATGAATGCCTAAACAATTTTCTGGAAAAAGTTCAGCTATCCACTTTGTTATCATTGAACCCCAATCCCCTCCCTGAGCAATATATTTTTCATAACCCAAAGCGAGCATTAACTCATTTTCAAGTTTAGCAACCTCCTGAGAATTCATACCGCGCTCTGTGGGTTTATCTGAAAATCCATACCCTGGGATTGCCGGGCAGACTACGTCAAATTCTATTCCACTTTTGCCATCTATTAATAGCGGCATCATCTTAAGAAATTCTTGAACGCTTCCTGGCCATCCATGCGTGAGCAACAGTGGAATTGCATTTTTTGAACCAGATTTTTTGTGCAAGTAATGAAGCTCGAGTCCTGAGTTGGTTTTATATTTAAAACTACCAGCTTCATTTAATTTTGCTTCATGTTTTCTCCAATCAAAACTATCCCTCCAAATTTTGACTGCTTCTTGAAGGTAAGATTTCTTTGTACCAAGAGCCCATCGATTATCATTAATTTCATCGGGCCATCGAGTTAAATCTATTTTTTTATTCAATAGTTCAATTTTTTCATCGGGAATAAAAATTTCAAATTCTTTAATCACTATCTTAAGAACTCCTTGTAAGCGGTATTGTCTGTTTCCTCAACAAAACTATAATCCAAGGATCTTAGATGCTTTTCTAGGGCATCCATAGAGTGGCTTTTATCTTCTATGCCAATCAATACATTGGCAAATGCAGCTCCAAGATTTCTATAATGAAACAAAGAAATGTTCCATTTTGAGCCAAAATCTTTCAAGAACGCCATCAAAGCTCCTGGCCTTACTGGAAATTGACATCTATAAAGTCTCTCAGAATCTGTTTCTGAAATAATGCTCTTGTGTCCTCCTACCATATGTCGAAGGTGGTCATTAGAAATTTGATTCTTGGTTAGATCGCTAAATTTAAACTTACTCTTTGAAAGCTTGCTTTTAATTTGTTTGAAGGCTTCTTCATTTTCAGTTTTTATTCCTACAAGAACATGAGCATCTGTCTTATTAGCAAATCTATAGTTGAACTCTGTAATCTGAGACCGACCAAAGACTCTGCAAAGCCTTAAAAAACTTCCAGGCTTTTCTGGAATCTTGATGCTAAGAAGCTTTTCTCTATTTTCACCAACCTCTGATCTCTCAACTATATAACTCAATCTTTCAAAATTAACATTTGCTCCACTACTAATAGCTAGAAGGCGTTTGTTTGAAATTTTTGAGGCATATTTTTTGAGTCCTGCTAAGGCAAGAGCTCCAGCCGGCTCAGAAAGAACTCTCGTATCCTCAAAAATATCTTTTACTGCTGCGCATAGCTCATCAATGCTCACAGTAATCACTCCATCAACGCATTCTTTAATAACATCAAAGTTATGTTTTCCAATGCGCTCGACTGCCACTCCATCTGCAAATAATCCAACTTCTCGCAACCTAACTCTTTTATCGGCCTTGATTGCTTCGACCAAACAAGCTGAGTCTTCAACTTCAACGCCATAAATCTTTGTCTTTGATTGAGTTTGAGCTACCCATGCACTTATACCTGCTAAAAGCCCGCCTCCACCAACCGGTACAAAAATAACATCTAGGTCATTATGCTCATCCAAGATTTCTTTTCCAACTGTGCCCTGCCCAGCTATAGTTAATGGATCATCAAATGCTTCAATGAATTCAAGTTTTTGTTCTTTTGCCATTTGTCTTGCTTTTTTAGAGGCTTGATCAAAATTATCTCCATGCAACAAAACTTTAGAACCAAATCTTTTAACAGACTTTACTTTTATCTCAGGCGCAGTGACCGGCATTACGATAAAACATGGGACCTTTAATTTCTTGCATGCATTTGCAACTCCTTGAGCATGATTACCAGCAGACGCTGTTATGACTCCGGTTTTTTGTTGCTCTTTATTTAAATTGGCAATCTTATTGTATGCACCTCTAATCTTGAAAGAAAAAATTGGCTGCATATCTTCGCGTTTTAGATAAACTTCATTCTTCAATTTACTGGATAAGTTGCCAGCAAAGGTTATGGGTGTTTTTTCAGCAACATCATATACTTCAGATTTGGCGATTAAATCTAGATATTTGTTAGAAAATTTATATGAGCCTGATTTTTTTATTTTAAGTCGCATAATTATTTAAGTATTATACCCATAATGAGCAATTCAAAATTAAATGCGTCAATTGAGGCTATAGAATATATCAAGCCAAAAATTGGCCTTGATTCAATTATTGGAGTTGGCACAGGATCAACAGTTAATTTCTTTATTAAAGAACTCGCAAAAATTAAGAATATATTTAAAGGTGCGGTATCTAGCTCTGAAGCTTCTACGCAATTATTAGAAAATTCAGGCATCGAAGTATTTGAATTAAATGATGTGAATGAAATTCTTGTATACGTAGACGGAGCTGATGAAGTGGATACCTTCCATAATCTTATTAAAGGTGGAGGTGGTGCGCATACTAGAGAGAAAATTGTTGCATCAGCTTCAAAAGAATTTGTATGTATTGTTGATGAATCAAAATTAGTCAAAACTTTGGGCAATTTCCCTCTTCCGATTGAGGTAATAAATAAAAGCAGAAGTTATGTAGCTAGAGAAATTGTTAAAATCGGAGGGGAGCCAGAACTAAGAAGAGATTTCTTGACCGATCAAGGCAATCAGATTTTAGATATCAAAAATTTGAAAATTGAAAATCCATTAGATCTAGAGCAAAAGATTAATTTAATTCCGGGAGTGCTAGACAATGGATTGTTCGCAAAATGCAAACCTCAGAAAGTAATTGTTGGAAAAGACTAAAGCACTGCAGTAATTGCAGACACTAGTTTCTCAGATTCTGGTGTTACTCTTGATTTATAGTGATCAATGACTTCACCGTCACGACCAATAAGATATTTTGCAAAATTCCATCTGGGCTCTTTGCCGGAAGCTGCAATAAGCTTTTTGTAAAAAGGGTGAGCATTTTTACCCCTAACCTTGGCTGTGGCAAACATTGGAAAATCAACCCCATATTCAGTACTGCAAAATTCTGCAACTTTAGCTTCTTCTGAAAATTCTTGCTTAAAGTCCCTTGATGGGATACCTATTACGACAAAACCATCATCCTTATATTTAGAATAAATCCTTTGCAATGCTGCATACTGAGGCGTATAACCACATCTGCTGGCAACATTTACAACTAATACAACATTCCCAGAATATTCGCACAAGTTTTTCTCATCATCTGAATCTAAAACTCTCATGGTGCTATTTAAAATATCAGAACAAGCAAATGCTGAGGATGTAAATGTTAAAAATGTAAGAATAAAAAGATTTTTCATTCTCTGAATATTACACTAATGGAGAAATAGCGTAAACAGATGAAATGAATATAGAAACTAATGCAACTAACTCAAATTGTTCAACTAACTTTGCTTTCATACCTAACCTTTTAAAAAAGATATGGAGGGCGTTAGCCCTCCATAATTCCAGAGAATAACCAACAAATCATAGGGGGGAGAGAAGTGTTGGTGATTACTATTATATATATTTATATATATATATCAATATAATTGATAAATAAATTTCAATTATTTTTATATATAGAATTTTTTTATTTTTGTAAAAAATCAACTTAGAATCAACATATTTGAGCCCAAAGCTCTAAAAATATATATAATTTCAGATTAATTTTTTAATCTAGAGACAATTATGGCAAATGAATTGAAAGGCAAAGTTAACTATAGTATCAATGGAAATATTGCTATCTTAGAGGTAGATAACCCACCAGTTAATCCACTAAGTAGCGGTGTTAGAGCAGGTTTAGCAGAATATATAGCTAAAGCCAACGAGGATGATTCAATTGAAGGAATTATCCTCACAGGTGCAGGACGGTCCTTTATTGCTGGAGCGGATATTTCAGAGTTTGGTCAGAAGTCTGATGGCCCAGACCTTCACACAACATTAAAAGATATAGAATTTAGCAAAAAACCCGTTTTAGCTGCTATCAACGGGACTGCTTTGGGTGGGGGTCTAGAAACAGCCCTAGTATGTAACTATAGAATGGGTACAAATAAGGCTATTGTTGGTCTTCCTGAGGTAAATTTGGGCTTATTGCCAGGTGCAGGAGGTACACAAAGGCTTCCTAGGCTAATTGGTCCTTCGCAAGCTTTAAAAATGATGCTCGTAGGTACGCCAATGTCAGCCAAAAAAGCACTTCAGCAAGGCGTAATAGATGCAATATCAGAAAATTCTCTTATGGAGGATGCAATTACGTTTCTAACGGAGAAAATTGGGTCAAATGAGCATCCCAAAGTAAGAGACAAAAATGAAAAAGTTCTTGAAGCCAGGGGTGATGAAAATGTTCTTGCGGAAGCTAAAGCACTGGCAGCAAAGACTAGAAGAGGTCAATTCGCTCCTGGTCAAATTATAGCTTGTGTAGAAGCTGCTATTAATGAAGATGATTTCGATGTTGGCATGAAGAAAGAGTCTGAATATTTTCTGGAATGTTTAATGAATCCTCAACGCGAAGCCATGATTCATATCTTCTTTGGTGAACGTGCTGCTTCAAAAATCGCTGATATTCCAAAAGATACTCCTCTCCTTCCAATAAACTCTGCAGGTATTGTTGGCTCAGGAACAATGGGTGGAGGAATTGCAATGAATTTTGCAAATGCTGGGATACCTGTCTTAGTTCTTGATCAGGATGAAAAAAATCTAGAGAGAGGTATGGGAGTCATAGAAAAAAATTATCAAATGATGGTGGACAGAGGAAGAATGTCTCAAGAACAAAAAGATATGGTGATGGGTCTAATAACCCCAACGCTAACATATGATGATCTCTCTGATATTGATATTGCTATTGAAGCTGTTTACGAAAACCTTGATTTAAAACAAGAGATTTTCAAAAAATTAGATGCTGTAACCAAAGAGCATGCCATCCTTGCATCTAACACTTCAGGACTAGATATAGATGCAATAGCTGCTTCAACTGAAAGGCCTAGAAAAGTAGTGGGTACTCACTTTTTCAGTCCGGCAAACGTAATGCGTTTGCTTGAAGTTGTTAGAGGAAAAGATTCCTCAGATGAAACTATGGCAACAGTAATGTCTCTTGGCAAAAAAATGGGCAAAGCAGCTGTTGTATCACTAAATGCTCCTGGGTTTATTGGAAATAGAATGTTAGCTGGATACACATATCAAGCAAATATGTTATTACTTGAAGGCGCTCTTCCAAATCAAGTTGATAGTGCTTTAGAAGCATTTGGTATGAGCATGGGACCTTTTAGGATGATGGATTTAGTTGGTTTAGATCTTGGATGGAGGGCACGTAAATTAGCTAAAATGGAAACTCCGCTAGCAAATAAAATTTCAGATGCACTTTGCGAGAAAGATAGGTTTGGTCAAAAAACCTCCAAAGGTTTTTATAATTATTCAGAAGGCTCAAGAGCTCCAAATCCTGCTCCAGAAAATGAAGCTATATATAAAGAAATCTCAGAACAAAATAATATTGAAAGAAGAGAAATTTCTGATCAAGAAATAGTGGATAGGTGCATATTAGCTCTTGTTAATGAGGGCGCCCGTATTCTAGAAGAGGGCGTAGCTCAAAGATCAGGTGACATGGATATAGTCTACATAAATGGTTATGGATTCCCAATATGGAGAGGCGGTCCAATGTTCTATGCTAATAAACAAGGTTTATCTGAGGTAATTGATAAAATGAAAAGTTTTTCAGCATTAGATGAAAATTTCTGGAATCCAGCTCCAATGTTAAAAAGGCTTGCTGATGAATCAGGCGCCTTTGGTGAGGCACCAGCTCCCGAGGAACGAGCTGAGCTACTAAGCTTTAAAAACACCAATATGGGCGGCGTATAAGGTAAAATATCTATAAATAGATGTTTACAGCGGTTTTTGTTGGAATTATCTTAAAGAGTTCTAAAACATCATGATTTAGCATCCTAATGCATCCGTGCGATGCTTTTTCACCAATCAAGCCTTCTTCATGAGTGCCATGAATGTATATATATCTATTGAATGAATCGACATCTCCGCCTCTATTAAAGCCCTCTGATAGGCCTGTAAGCCACATAATTCGAGTTGTGATGAAATCATCTGGGGAATCAATAGCCTCATGTATAATTTCTACTTTTTGAGGAATATGCTCACGACTTACAAAAAATTGATATTTAGAGACATTAGTTCCAATTTTTTTTCTAACCTCGTGCTTTCCCAAAGGGGTTTTTAATGAATTCTCTATTTGACCCTCACCATAAGCAGAACTTGATATGGGATAGCTTCTAATAACATTGCCGTCATTGATTAAATAGAGCCTTTGCTCAGAAATACTTACTTCAACACTATACTCAGCAAAAATTGAAAAAGATAAGCATGCCAATAGAATTAAAGTTGAAAGTTTCATTTCCTTAATTTTATTATAAAAAGGACAAACATCATAATTAAAGCTAAGACAGGGGTAATAATATAGCCATATAAATAGAAGAAGCTTGATTTGAAAGTTTTATAAACGCTTCCATCTAGAGAACCCCTTAATCCTTTATCTAATAAAGAAACAATTGTTCCATTATTATCAACAATTGTTGAAATACCATCTGAGGTTCCTCTTATCACCCACTTATTGGCCTCTAATGCTCTTGCCCTTACTATTTGAAGATGTTGATAGGGTCCATATGAACTTCCAAACCAAGTATCATTGCTAATATTAACAATAAAATCAGATTCCCTTATTTCGTTTAAATAGCTTAAGGGAAATGCTATATCAAAACAGATCATTCCTAAGATCTTATAATCTCTAAATTCGAGTAGCCCTTGATTGGAGCCTCCAGCGCTTAAAGAAGACATTGGCATATTAAAAAATTCGATTAGTCCCCTTAAGATACCTTCAAATGGAACATATTCTCCAAAAAGCACTAGATGTCTTTTTAAATAGGTTTGATCGGTGCCTAATATAGTCATTGAATTATGCAACTTATTATTTGTATATTTCCATGATCCAGATAGAACGGTTGACCCCCCTTCTATTCTATCGATGAGCTGAATCATTCTAGGGTTTGATTCTAAATAAGGTAAAGGTGATTCTGGCCAAATTATTAAATCTGCATCACTGCTATTATTTGTTAAATTTATTAATACATCTTCTATGTTCAGATGAGATCCTTCTGTATATTTTTTGAAAGGGTCCAAGGATGGCTGAATGATTGAAACGCTTAAATTTTCATCGAGGGATTCATTAAGATTTTTTTTATATGGAATCAAAATTAATAAGCATAATATTCCCAGAAATAAAAAATTCTTTTTATTTTCTAATATTGAAAGAGCAATCAAAGATGCAAAAAAATAAATGATATATGAGGCGCCATACACTCCTAAGGTTGGAATCACGCCTTGCCCTAATGTATCTAGAAATACTAGCCCAGGTAATAGCCATGGAAAGCCACCTAATAATAGAAATCTAGAGAGCTCTAATATAATTAAAGTACTTGCAACAAATAAACTTTTCAAAAGAATATTTTGAGTAAATTTGATAAATCGTACAGCTGCAAAAGGGGCAATAAAAACAGCAGATAACAAAATGCCCATTAATAATATAATAAGAGAAGATATTACTATGTTAGTTTTTCCGTAATAGTAAATACTTACTATTAACCATCCTGTTCCACTTATCCAATACCCAAGTCCCCAGACTAAAGCATACTTGTAAGCTTCAATAAAATTTTTTGAATTAACTGTAAAGAAAATTAATATTGCTAACGTAAATAGGAGAACCAACTTAATATCAAAAGGGCTAAAAGCTAGCGTTGATAGCGCACCACTTAGTACCAGAAATATATATGATGCGAAAGGGGCTTTATGAATTTGTTTTAATAGTAATGCCAATTTTCTTTATCTTTCTTTTGTCCGCAGCTGTGACAGCTAAAATCATGTCATCAAGTTCAATCTTATCTCCTACCTTTGGAAGAAATCCTAATTTATTTATAAATAAACCAGCTAAAGTTTCAGCATCCATGCCATTAAAATTTTTATTAAATTTATTCTCAAATTCTGATAGCTCAAGCGTAGCATCAGCAATGTATTCATGCTCACTGACTTGAATAAGATCCTCATCATCAGAATCATGCTCATCTTCAATTTCACCTACAAGCTCTTCTAAAATATCTTCTATAGTGACCAATCCTGATATAGTTCCATATTCATCAATAACTATGGCCATATGCGATCGATCTTTTTTAAATTCTTCAAGCAATGAATCTGCTTTCTTAGATTCAGGAACAACTTTAATCTCTCTAATCAAATCAACTAAATTGAAGTCTTCCAATTGCTTGTTAATAGTTGGAAGCAGATCTTTGGCAAGCAAAATACCCTGGACTTCATTTTTTGCAGGCCCAAGGACAGGATATCTAGAATGGCCCGAGTCAATTATCCTATTAATCATGCTCATGGGATCTTCATCGGGAGCAAGTATGACCATCTCAACCCTTGGCACCATTATCTCCTTTACTGTTGTATCCCCCAATCTAATTGCTCGCTCTGCGATAAATTGAGCCTCTTTATCTATCAGCCTTGCGCTAAGGGCATCTTCCAACAACACTGACACATCATCTATGCTTGATGGCTTAATCGTAAAAAAACGTTTAATTTTGTTTAAGAGGGTCGACGGAGGTTGGTCTTTTTCAGTATCTTGATTTGTCATATTTAATATGGGTTAGCTATCTTAAAAAACTTTAAGTATTTAATCTCTTGTGCCTCCATAATATTGGCATCTTGGTCTTTTGTATGATCAAAACCTAGTAAGTGTAGTATTCCATGAGCTAATAGATGCATCATATGATCCTCTAGATCTCGATTCAAGTTATGTGACTCGCTTTGAATGCGAGGGAAGCTCATTGCAATATCACCAAGCTCTCCAGAAAGTTTTTGAATGTCTTTGCCTGCAGGAAAAGACAAAACATTTGTATCTAATGCTTTAGACCTATAATCTCTATTAAGCCTTATCATTTCCTTACTTGATATTAGCTTAAGATTTACTACTAACTGATCTTTGTTGTGATCAATCAAAATGTGTTCCGTTAAAAGATCTAGTTTTGATATTAGCTCACTAGAGAGCTCTCTGAAATCATGGGTCAAAATATTAAGACTCAATTTTTATTTATCAAATTGATCGTATGCATCAACAATTTTCCTTACCAAGGGATGTCTCACTACGTCTTTAGAATTAAAAATTGTAAAACCTATATCTTCAATCTTATCTAAAATTTTCAAAGCATGAGAAAGACCAGACTCAACATTTTTTGGCAAATCAATTTGCGTCATATCTCCATTAATTACAGCATAAGACCCGAAACCCATTCTTGTTAAAAACATTTTCATTTGGTCAACTGTAGTATTTTGGCTTTCATCCATTATGATGAAGGCATTATTAAGCGTTCTCCCTCTGAGATACGCAAGGGGCGCAACTTCTAGAATTTCTTTTTCTAGCAATCGAACAACCTGTTCAAAACCTAGCATCTCGTATAAAGCGTCATAAAGCGGCCGAAGATAAGGATCAACTTTTTGCGACAGATCTCCTGGAAGAAAACCAAGTTTTTCGCCAGCCTCTACAGCTGGTCGTATTAGAATAATTTTTTTTACCTCTTCATTAATCAGCATCTCAACTGCTTTTGCTACAGCTAAATATGTTTTTCCAGTTCCAGCAGGGCCCACTCCAAAGTTAACTTCGTACTTATTCATGTTGTCCAAGTATTTGTCCTGATTCTCTCCTCTGGGTCTTATATTTTTTTTTGGTGTTTTAAAGCTATTTTTCATTGCATTAAAGGATGAAGAAATTTTACTTAAGTCTTCATTATTTTTTATTACCATTTGTATTTTTTCCTCGGATAATTCAGACCCTTGTGAAGTTGACTCATATAGATCTTTAAGGGCATTGGCAGCTTTAATAGTATTTTCTTGCTCTCCTGAAATGGTTATTTTATTGCTATTTTGAAATATTTTAACTTTAAATATTTTCTCAACTGCTTTGAGATTTTTATTAAGCTCGCCAACAAATCTTATTAAAACGTCAGCATCATTAGGATCAAGCTCAAAATTGGATAAAAAAGAATCTTTAGGCATTAATTTACTAGTTTGCCTCTAAGACTATTGGTTAGAGCCTCTTGAATATGGATATTGGCGAAATGACCAACAAGGTCATGTTCACTTGATTGAAAATTAACAATTCTATTACAAATGGTTCTTCCCTGCAGTTGGCCAGGATCTCTTTTAGATTGACCATAAATTAAACAAGTTTGATTTGTGCCTACTTTTTTTCGACTGTAGCCAAAGGATAATTGATTAAGTCTTGATTGCAATATATTCAAGCGTTCTTTTTTTTCATCTAAAGAGACGTCATCTATCATTTCAGAAGCTGTTGTATTCGGTCTAGGGCTATAGATAAAACTATACGATTCATCAAACTTAACTTCGTTAATAATATCGATAGTATCTTGAAAGTCACGTTGTGTTTCGCCTGGAAACCCAACAATAAAATCAGATGAAAAACTCATATCCGGTCTTACATTCCTAATCTTTTCAATAAGAGATAAGTATTTTTCAGCGTTATATCTTCTTCTCATCAATTTTAAAATTTTATCTGAGCCACTTTGAACCGGTAAATGGACATGACTAACAAGCTCTGGAACTTTGTCATAAACTTCGACCAAATCGTCCTTAAATTCGTGTGGGTGACTAGTTGTAAAACGAATTCTTTGAATATTTTCAACCTTTGATGCTAATTCTATCAGCCTGGCTAGTGAAGACTTTTCGCCTTTATAAGTACCTTTAAAATTATTAACATTTTGGCCTAGAAAATTTATTTCTCTAGTTCCTTTTTCACCTAAAATAGCAACTTCATTTAAAATATCTTCAATTGTTCTAGATACTTCATGGCCTCGTGTCTTGGGAACAACACAAAATGAACAATACTTATTGCAACCCTCAGCAATCGAAACAAAAGCAGAGGGCTCACCTTTACCGGCTACTGGCAAATAATTAAATTTTTCTAACTTTGGAAAAGAGATATCGATCTGATTTTGGTTAGTTTTTTCCTTATTTTGATATAGCTCTGGAAGTTTATGAAGGGTTTGCGGCCCAAATACAATATCGACTGCAGGGGCTCTATTAATAATTTCTTTTCCTTCTTGTGAGGCAACACAGCCCCCTATGGCAATTTTCAAACCTGGTTTATTTTCCTTTATTTTTCTCCATCTTCCAATCTGATGAAATACCTTTTCTTGAGCTTTTTCTCTTATAGAGCAGGTGTTAAGTATCAATAGATCAGCCTCATCTTCAGTTTTAGCAATCTCAAAATTTTCTTTTTCCTTTAAAAGATCCATCATTTTTGCCGAATCATATTCATTCATCTGGCAACCATGAGTTTTTACGTATAATTTCTTTTTCATATATAAATTATTAATTAAATTCTTTTAATATCAAACTTTGTCACCATATAATTAAGTATGAGCAAAAAGAAAACATACAAAATAATTTTTATGCAGCTTGGAGAAATATATGAAATTTTCGCTAAGCAGATATATCAAAGTGACATGTATGGTTTCATTGAGGTCGAAGAGTATATATTTAATCAAAATAAACAGCTAGTAGTTGACCCAACATCTGAAAAATTGGAGAAGGAGTTTAAAGCTGTTGAAAGATCATATATTCCTATAAATTCAATAATAAGAATAGACGAAGTTGTAGAATCTGGCGAGGCTAAAATTAAACAAAATAAAAGTCAGGTATCTCCTTTACCAATAAATATACAGCCTGCAAATAAGCAGGACTAATCAATTTAAAATAGACAACTTTTTTGCTTATCGTTTAGGTAAATGACTGTTAATATTTTCCAATGAAAAGAAGGGAAGCTCTAAAAATATCGTCAATTGGAGCAATAAGCCTTTCAGCATCAATTAGCTCTGGTTGCTCTCAAAATAATTATTTTTTTAATCATGGAGTCGCAAGTGGAGATCCATTAGAAGATAAAGTAATTTTATGGACCAGGGTTACACCACAAAAGCCAGGACCAGTTGAAATAATTCTTGAAATTTCAGAGAGTGAAAAATTTTCTAAAATTGTTTTTTCAAAAAAACTACAAACCTCCTCATTATCAGACTACACAATAAAATATGATTTTTCTGCAAAGAAATATTGTAAGAGTGATAAATGGTTTTTTTATAGGTTTAGGGTTGGAAACACCATTTCAGACATTGGAAAGTCAAAGACATTTTCAGAAAATACTTCAGCAGTAAAAATTGGAATTTTTAGCTGTAGCAATTATCCAGCTGGATATTTTAATGCATACGAAGCAGCTGCCGAAAAAAATAATTTAGATCTATGGCTACATTTAGGTGATTATTTATACGAATATCCTATGGGAGGTTATGCGACAGATAATGCGGAGAAGCTCGGAAGAGTTCCAAAACCCTTGCATGAAATGATTTCTCTTTCTGATTACAGACAAAGGCATGCTCAATATAAACTAGATCAAGGCTCAAAAGCACTCCATAAGAGCGCACCATTAATTGCTGTTTGGGATGATCATGAATTTTCAAATGATGCTTGGAAGCGGGGAGCTGAAAACCATTCTGAAGTCGGTTCAGAGGGAGACTTTTATGCTCGAAGATCATCTGCAATCAAGGCATATTATGAGTGGATGCCAATAAGAGAACAGCAAAATAAAAGAAGGATATTTAGGGAGTTTAAAATTGGCAAACTAATTCATTTACTAATGCTAGATACAAGAC
>CETH01053583.1_pt1 | contig 13937 bp, 17 predicted proteins | sample 361461 | NCBI WGS metagenome assembly CETH01 (sample SAMEA2622695, study PRJEB7988) | marine metagenome | isolation source: saline water (ENVO:00002010), including
TAATTGCGTCTTCTTTGTAAGGTGTTACATAAGAAAACTTATTTAAAGATTTAAATCTTTCTTTACTGCCGTGATAAAATATTCGTTTCTTAACTTCAGGTATATAATATTGTGGTTTAACTTTAAAAGGAATTATAACTTCAATATTGTCAACAGCTCTATCAGATAAAAAATTTCTGTCTTCTTCATTCTTTACTCTTTCATTCCAAACTTTATATGCAGCTGCAAAACCTTGAACACCTTTAACTAATACATTTTCACCATCAAGTGTCACTGAAAATAGACATTTTTCAATTTGTGTAGGGAGTAGTTTAAAATAATATGTGTAGCCTTGATTCATCAAGATTTGTTCAGGTGTAACAATATCTGTTGCATTAAATAAACTTGCCTTGACAAATGAAATTTCTTTTGGGTGATATTTTATATGTTCACGATATTTTTTTTCATACTTTTGATGTGCTTTTCCGTTATACAAATCTGCATATTTTTGTGGTCTTATTGACTTTACAAATTTTTTACTTTGATAAACAAACCAAACATCTGACGATTTAAAACTTGTTCCTAAAGTTTGAGGTACAAAAGGTACATTTATTTTTTTCAATTTTTTTCCTTCTTATTTGTTAACCATAGACTTCATCCCAGCCAGGAATAGAATTTGCGCCACCTCCGCCTAAAGGAACAAATGATCTAAAATATTTGCCAACTAACGGATTTATAGAGCCTTTAATACTATTTTTATTTAAATCTGGTACCTGATATATCATTAGTCTAAACGGTTGCATTATTTTGTCAACATCTTCGTCTGTTTGTATATCATCACTACTCACTCTTTCTATAAACAAATTTTCCAAATTAAAAAACCCTACTGGTTTATTATTGTTTTTAATTGCCCACATATGAATTGTAGAACCACCTCGATGAAGATATTTTCCGCCTAACGAAAAATTACAAAAATGTATATTATCTTTATCTTGAAAATGATGTGCGCATGCATTAAGAAAAGCTGACTTAATCATTTTTGTAATAAAACTAGCATCACTGTCAGCAATATTTCCTGTTGGACCTTTTGGGCCAAAGCTAATATTATTGCCACGCATATTTTCTATTTCAATTCCTACGTGCGTAAATATTGTATATTTTTTTTCAACAGCTTTTAAGAAGTTTTCAATCATTTCAAATCTTAAGAAATTTTTATCACCTGAATATTCTTTTACTCTTTCATCTAAAGTACTTTTAAAATTATCTTCTTTAAGAATTTTTAAACTTTCAATAATATAATCCTGTAGCATTTTTTAAATATCCTTTTTTATATAGTAGTACATATCTACTTCAATCTTCTTTCACTTTAAAATTTGTATAATGTTTAGCGCATTTAGGTTCATACATCCCATGTGAGCCAACTCGTTCTTCAGCAGTTGCATTATTTATATCAAACATCGCTTCAGTAAAATAAGCATCTTGATCACAATCTGTGCAAACTGCTGGACATATTTCAATCTTAGTTGCCCAAGGTAATATGTTTTTTATGTTTTCAAAAGGTACTTCGTTTGCATCCAGCTGTATAGATGATATAACAATAGAAACGCCTTTACGATAAAGACTTATTAAAACAGAATCAATATTATTAATCATAAAACCTTCATCAACTGCAATTAATGTGTTGTAATTACAATCATCTTCGTCTATATAATTAAAAATCTCTTCAGCATCTTCAATACAAAATGCAGGAAATCTTCCTCCACTATGTGTACTAATCTTATCGTGACTATAGCGTTTATCTTTTCTAGCTTTAAAAGCTACAACTTTTCTTCCACGATACATAGCACGATCAATTTCGCCCATAAGTCTAGTTGTTTTCGAACCAAACATTGGACCTGTAAACACTGTAAAACTGGGATTCACTTTTTTCTCCTAAGGTACAATATGCGCAGATCTAATATTAACCGTCAAATTAATAACACAATCTTTTGGTAAAGACATTTCTTCTGCTGCTCTTGCACTAAGTATCTTAAGAAATTCATAATCAGCCCACAAAGTTTTCGATACATTTGAAGACCTTAGAGTAGCTGATACATTTAATTTATTTTGCCGCCACAACACATGAATCATTGATATACAACTATCATCTGTATATATAAATCTTCTGCTATCATGTTTCTGGGCTTGATTGCGTTCGTTGAGACCTGTGAACTCTTTAAATATTTTATTAGAAAACTTAAATTCAATCTTTTCGTAATATTCTTTTTCTTCTGGAAAATCTAAAACTGTATAGTCTAAGTTTTTTCTATCAATAGTTTCTCTACATTGTATATCAACAAGCTCATTTCTTCCGCTATTATAGACCAGAGACTTAATTAATTCTTGTCCAGGCATTGAGTTCAAAGTTTCAATAAAACTTAAAGATTTATTAATGTTGTTTTCCAAGTCTTCTTCTTCTAAAACTAAAACGTTAGGAAAAGATCCAAATCCCATTTTAGCAAGATTTCTAAAATGATTTCTTACTTCTAAAACGCTTATCTCATCTTGAAGTTCATCACCTCTAATTTTTAATCTTTCAAGTAAAACACCTTCAGATGGAAGCATAACAATATATAATGTATCCAAACGTTTTAAGTCATCAAATATTTTATTAAACCAGAGTGATGTATTGTCTCTTTCGTACATTTTTGCATATACAAACATAGACATACAACTTCTATCTTGTATATTATACTGATAGTTTGTTGCTTTGTGTAACTTATTATATAACGTAGTTTTACCACTACAGTCAGGACCTTCAATATTAATATTAAAAAATCTCATTTAAAACCTTTTTTATTTTTTATTATATTTAAAAAGCAATATATTTATCATATTTAAATTATATTTTAGGAGAATATAAACATGAAAATCACAGAATCTCAATTAAGAAGAATAGTTAGACAAACTATCATTGAAGAAAGTAAAATAAAAAAACTTAATGAAGGTATAATGCAGGATATATCAATGTTGCCAGGAACAATTTTAATGACAGTAATTGCAACATTTTCAGCATGCAATGGTACTCCTGTAAAAGAAGCGCACTTGACTGATCCTGAAAATGCTGTGAAAGAGATCGTTAAAGCGCCTAAGGAAGATTTTAGCCCATTTATTAAAAAGCAAAAAGAAATCATTAGAAATCTTAGGAGTGAAGGTCGTGGAAAAGAGGCAGATCAACTTGAATCTTTAATTGACGGTCTAGAAGCAGCACATAAATTTAATAAAAATCTTTCAGGTATAGATGACTCAGGCAACAAAGTTCAAGTAGGCCTTGGCAGTCCTATCACATCTGATATCAGGTAGCATTAATCAAAAGCATTAATCTTTTTAAGTTTAGCAAGGGTTGATGACATACCCCAGCCTACATCATTCTTTACGTCAGCAAGCCATGTACTAAACTCAACACCATCTTCAACACTACCCCAAACCCGCAACCAACCACTTCGATTATCCGAGTCAACACATTTCCAACGCATAAATGCTTTACCATTCTTTGTTGTCTTATGAATCACTTCAGTCACGGTAAACCACCCAATACCTCGATCACCTGCAGGTATATCAAAGACACTATTAATTTGCTTTTCGTTTAACTTTTTGATTAAGCTTGGTGGAAATAACAAATCATCACTTGCATCGTTACTGAGATCAAAATAATTTCTTATTTTTTCTGATCGACTCCAGTCTGAAACGACACGGTACTTTGTCAATAAATCATCAACAATTGGAATGATTTCTTCGTCATTCTTTTTTGCTCTTTTTACTGCAGTTTTTGTCATTCCCCAATAACCTTTCTTAAGTATTGCATAGTTATCAAGTATCAAATCGTGGAGTTGCTTGTGATTATCCAGTTCATTGTTTTTAAACTCATCAAGAGATTTAAATGCTTCCATCTTCGTTAGCGATGAAAAAGCTGTTTTATTTAACTTTGAATGTTTCCATACACCTTCTGTATCGTAAAATAGATTATTTAAATTTTTGTATGGTCTATTTGCAAATACTTCTGCAACAGCTTTGTCTCCTACTCCTTTGAGAGATGTTAGAGGAGGAACAAACGCCTGCAATGTTTGTGAATATTCCCATTCAGTTCCAGAGTGATTAATATCTATTGCAGCAATCTCATAACCAAAAGATTTAATTTCTGATATGGCTTTGGACATACCTTTAGGATTACCATTCTCAGATTGTAAAATTGTTGCCAACCATTCAGTTTCGTGATGTGTATGCAACCAAGCAGCGTAATAAGAATCGATGGCATATGCAACTGCGTGACTTTTATTAAAGCCATAAACACTGAAGAATTCTATATCTGCCCATAATTTAGATGATACTGATTCTGATACACCATTTAACTCCTTAGAACCCTTAATAAACTTTTCACGTGCTATAGCCTTTTCAGAGCCTTTTGAATGCAGTGTATCAAGTGATTTCTTAACTAACGTCTTACGAAGCTTATCGCTTTCACCTGGATCAAAGCCAGCAAGCTTCTGGGCTAAAAGCATAAACTGTTCTTGAAATGTCACAAAACCAAACGTTGGTCCAAGAATTTCTTTTATAATAGGATGATCATAATGAATACTGTCAGCGTTTTTCTTTGCTTTAACATACTTTCTATGAACATTAGCCTTTAAAGGCCCGGGACGATAAATAGCAGTAAGTGCTGCTAACTCTTCAATATTTTCAGGTTTGGCATCTAACGAGAACTGTCTAGCGCCTTGATTAGTAAACTGGAATACACCGCAGAATCTGCCATCATGATAAACATGCTTCCACACATCTAAATCATCTTGCTCGTGATATCTACAATTAAGATGTTTATCAAAGAATGCTTTTGCTTCTAAGAATGTAGGATCAGGATTACCTTGTTTCTTAAGAATACGATAAATACAGTTTTCAACATCCTTAAGAAGTGTTAAACCTAAGAAGTCAAACTTAAGAAAGCCGTTATCTTCAAGATTGCGGAAGTTCATACCTTCTGTCCAGGGCGTTTGTAATTCACCACGAACACCAACAATGGGCATCGATTGCTCAAGAAGGTCAGCATCTGCTATAATAACACCTCCTGCGTGTCTTCCAATTGCTCTGTTTTGCATAAAGAGCGAAGACACATGTTTTTCTACGTCAGGATAAGTTTCCATAAACTCACGGTATTCTGGTGAATATTGCATGCAGTCTTCGTGTTTAAGAACAAATACAGATTTTTCTTGATTATCATCACGTGCCAATTGCATAACTTGATCTTGAAGAGGACCAGTCATTTTATTTACTTCATCGAACGGAACATCGTAAAACTTTGCAATATCCTTAACAAGAGACTTAAGCTTAAGGGTATTAAAATTAGAAACAGGAATAACAGCATCATCGCCATATAGTTCTCTCGCAGCGTTAATTAGTTCATCACGGTCGCCAGCATCAGTATCAATATCAGGCCAACTAACACGGTGTCGACCTAAGAAACGTGACCAAAGTAAGTTATAAGGAATAGGATCAAGTTGTGTAATGCCAAGTAAGTAGTTAACTAAAGAGCCACCACCCGAACCACGTGCTGGACCTAACAGCGTCTTTTGTTCAGCTTTCTTAAAGATTTCATACATTGTAATAAAGTAAGCTTCATGGCCAAGGTATTTAATATCAGACAATTCTTCTTTAGCACGATCAACATATTCTTTGTTTGTATGCAAATCATGTGCTACAAGTGCTTCTTTAACTAATGAAGACAAATGTTGGAACGGCGTTTTGTTTGGTACATTAATTGTTGGAAGCTTAGCATCTGTATCTACCCAAGTATCTTCAAAATCATTCCATACAATATCATGTGTTCTATTGATAGCATCACGAACTAGCTCTTCGTTACCTTTATAAAAATCGTATGTAGGATATGCTTCAAGGAACTCATCCCACATTTGAGGAGCATTCTTAGGATATAACTCGCACTTAAGATCTTCAAACTCAGGAAGCGTTAAACTATCTCTTTTACCTAACCATCCAAGTTTCTTATATAACTCACGTGCTTGCCATTTATCAGCTGTGGGGTAATGAGAATCAGCTGTACAAATAAGAGGAATGCCAGTTAGCTTATGATGTTCAATCAGATAGTCATTAACTGTGTGTTGTTTTTCTAACTTATTAAATTGCAATTCTAACTTAAAGTTGTTTTCGCCAACACACGAAACAAATCTATCTGTAAGATTTTGAAGTTCACCTTGAATTTGATCACGACTATGCCCATGTACTTCACCACGGAGAATGCGATTACTATAGATACCACCAAGACAAGCTGTAGATATGTGTAATCCTTCACCGTGTTCTTGTAGCATTTTAAAGTCAATGCGAGGATATCGATAAAAACCGTGTTTATAAGATTTCTTAACAAGAGTAAACAGGTTCTTAAGACCTTGTTGATTACGAGCTGTAACTACGAGGTGATAACGACGCTTCCATTCATCTTTAAGAACGTCAATCTTTTTGGTTTCGTCTTCGTCTTCAACAACAAGACCACCAACTTCATCATCTGCATCAATGTCAACTTTTTCTTTTGCTTTCTTTTCAGCAGCTGCAGCAGTCTTTGCATCCTTTACAGCTTGACGATGCGCTGCATATTCTTCTGTCCATTGTTGGAGTGAAGGAACAAAGTAAAATTCAACACCGTAAACTTGTCGAAAGTTACGTCCAGCTTTTTGCATTTTAACTGCGTGTGAATGAGCGTGTGCAAGACCATTTCCGTTACCATGATCAGTGAGAGCCCAAGCATCCATTCCTTGTGATTCAGATAAAACAAAGTCAATGTGATCAGCAGGATAGCCTAAACCATCAAATGTGGAAAATGTGCTGTGTGCATGAAGCCCGACAAATCTGTCTGGAGGTGTTATTAAATCAATAGACAAATTATATACCTTTCTTTTTTTTATTTATTATATCAATATTATATTTATATTTACACGTAAAAGTTAAAATGAGAGTATTATGATTAAAAGAAAAGATACACAATTAATTGTTGAAAGTTGGAGAAGGTTTCTAAATGAAGGCTTTGATAAAGGACGAAGCCTTTATTCAGTGCAAGCGACAAGAAACAAGGCAGGAGTTGATGATAAATTCAAAAACGGAATTAAACAAGAACATTATACTGTCGGGAGAGGCAGCATTCAGCCTGGATTTTGGTGCTGGAGAAAGCCTTCATCGACTGTAAATCATGCAGGCCATGATGATATTGTGATTAGAGGCGGCGCTAAAATACTAGAGTTAACTTGTGGCGATCCTTCAAGTTTAATTCCAGATATTGAGGTAATTATTCAAGAATATGGTCCAGTAAAGGGCGAAAATATTTTGTATCAAATAGTCAAAGATATATACGAGAAAAATGAATCATCATTGATAGGTGCTAAAATAAATACTAAAGAAAGGGGCCGTGGTGAACTTAAGAGTACAATTAATAGTATTGGTAATTTAGAAGATGCAAATAAAAATAAAATAAAATATACAATGCAATTTAAATGTGACAATTTTTTTGTTACTTTCTTCAATACAGAAAAAAGAAAACGAGCAGACATGCAAAAGTATAGTTGGAATGAATCAAACCCTAAGCCTCTAGGAACACCTGCTATAGATGCAATTCCTAATAAAGTACAATCATTTGCATACGGTCTTATTGAGTATGCAATTAAAAATGGCACTTATGATAATTATATAAATCATAACTTCAATAAACACAGAGCTTATTGCTATGTAGGGGACCCTTCAAATCTTAAGATCGAAAACATACTTACAGTCGAAGAGTTTAAAACAAAGCATGGACTTTAAGCAAAACTACTAAGTTTTTACTTTCTGAACCCATAAGCCATCTTGATTTTCTAAGTCTATTGTTTCTTTAGAAGAACCGTTAAGATAAACTATTAAACCTTTTACGAAGTAGTGATCTTGAATAAGTTCTACAATTAAGCAGTTTTGTTTTATACAAGTTCCATAATAGAAAATATCAATTATATCACCTTCATTTAACTGCGATATAAATCTAATCTCGTCTTTGTTATCTCGTAACATTTATTTTTTCTTTCTTGTGACCAGCATAATACTTATTATAAACAATATTGTAATAAAGGACATTTAAATTGACTTTTATTAAAGATCTACACTTTAAAATGCTAGAACACGTACAACCATCAACTGGTAATTTTACAGGGCAAACAAGCACTACTTCGTATGTAGATGTATCTGGTACAAGTTTTAGTTTTGACTGTAATACTGATTCTGGGTATACAAAAGTTTTGTTTGAAATCTCAGTACAAATTGGTTGGGGCCCTGATGCATTTAACAATACTGGTGATTTAAAAATATTAGAGAGTACTGATCAATCTAACTGGTCTGATATAGATAAATCTAAGGTAAGAATTTCAATGACAGCATCATATCACGATAGTACCTTTGAACACAAATTTACAGTAGCACCTTGGTCAGGAACTAAATATTTTAAAGCTCAGCTTAAATCGTCAAGTTCAAGTACAGATTTCTTTATAAACAAAAGAGGATATTCAGTTTACAATTGGTTATCACCACCTGTTATAAATGTTAAGGTAATATAATGTCATATTTTAAACACCGCAATTATCAAGCAGAATCAACAGTTAATAGTGCAACTCAAACAACAACAAATTCAGGAATTGTAGTTAATGGCCTTCTTTTTAATTATACACCATTAGAAAATGCAAACAAAGTTGTTTTTGAATATAGCTTTTATGCAGAAAAAAATAATGGTATACCATTTCTTTATACAGAAGTTGAAACTTCAGATGACGGTGAATCTTGGTCAGGTACTGGAGAAAAATACAAATTTTATGGTGGATCAGGATCTTTTAATAATTTTTATGTACACTATAGAGTATTGTGCAAATTAGCACCTTGGAGCGGATCTAAAACAATTAGAGTAGTAGCATCTGAACATAATTATAGCAGTTCAACAAATGTTTCAATTTTACACTATGCTGCAGATCTAAGTGAATATATCAATACAAATTATTTAATTTATAGCGAGTAACTCTATGTCATATGACTCAAGTCTACCATTAAATCATAAAATTATTGAAACAACAAATACTTCCGTACAAAGCGTTTCAAATTCTTCTACGGAAATAACCGGATCAAAGATTGATTATAATTTTTCAAGTGGATCATTTGTAATATATAAATTTAGTTTTTATATGGATTGTGATGGTTCATATACAGCTTCTGTATTTAAACTAGAAACTTCTACTGATGACTCTACTTGGAATCATATTACTGGATACTCGTTTTTAATTGGTGATGACCGTGCTTCTGAAAATCAGAAAACAATTGTTAACTTGTTTTTTGTAATTCCGGTTGCTAGTGTTTCTCGTTACTTAAGAATTGTAGGATATTCAAAAACTGCTGCAACCAGTTTTACTTTATTTCAAAGTCCTTTTGAAGGAACAGATAGATATATCAACTCAATTCTTGAAGTCTTTACAATTTAATTACCTCTCAACATTCAATTCTACCTTGCCCCATCTTAAAGTAATTTGTGCATTATTTTCTAACATTTCTGTACAAGCATAAATAGGTTCAACATCATAAAATCTAAATACATTGGCTTGCTCATCATAGATATAATCAACATTTTCTTCTAATAGATCTAGATTATTAAATACGTTAACAGGTTGGGTCGCCAAAACAGTTTCAGTTTTACACATTATCTCTTCAATGATTGCCTGAAATGCTGCATCTGTCTGTTGCGAATTGACCACATATGTATAGTCAATTGAACTTTGTGACAATGTATTTCCGCTTAAACTTTGAAGTGCAGGAACGTTTGCATTATCTACACCTAACGTATAGTTTGTGATACAAGGATTTTGTCTTGTTGTATGTAAACAATTATTATCATTTATATTAAATATATTATTTTCCACAAAGTTTCTAGATGGACCAATGCCTTCGTTTGGCGAACCGTCGCTAATCAACATAATGTAATAAGATTCAAAATTTGTACTCCTTATTTGTGTCAATGCTCTGTTTAAAGGTGTAACAAAGTTTGTACCTCCACCCGGGTTATTACTATTAATAATAGATAACACGGTTTGATTGTGTTGCTGACCTTTTCCTATGTTTGATGAAACTAAAACGGAACTACTATAAAGAATAACAGAGTAACTTAGATTATAATCTTCATTAATAAAATGTCTAACAGCATTTTTTAATTGTACTATTCTATTCCCTCTCATTGAACCACTAAAATCCAATAGCAATATTACAGCTGCATCAACAAAGTTTATATTATGAACTTCTTCATTGACACTTACAATATTTTCTTTAGTTACATAACCTCTATTAGGATTATACTTTGATTTAATACTAAACTTTCTCTTGCAGCGACCCGTGTTATCGCATTCTAAGCCTAGATCTTCGCAAATAAAACTTGGTTCTCTAGAATCTAATGAAATAGCGCAGTTATTTAAGAAGCCTGTATTACAAACATCTTCAATGTTATTTGATTCATTAATTGTTTTACCCATTGCAAGGCTACAAGAATCGTGTAGTTGCTCTTCATATGACTTGTTTAATACTATTCTACCATATTGTATTGCTATAAATGTTAGCAATGTCAACACAGCAGACAATAACACAGTGGTTAATGCTGCAAAGCCTTTGTTTTTCATAATGTTACTTTTCTGTTGAAGTTTTAAATTGAGTATACTAAAAGATTTGTATTACAATATATATTTTGTTCTGTACCATCCCATTCAGTAACTTGATGCAAATCAAGGGTTCTACTGCTTTGAAAACATCCGAGTCTTATTCTTAATCTTCTTTCACCAGACCAAGTAGGTATAACAAACCTCCAGTGATTAAGCCATCTATTTTTTTGGCTTCCACTACCCCCAAGACCAAAATTTCTTCTATACTTGGCATTCATATTAGTAAAAGAGCTACCTGAATCAGTAGAGTATTGCAAGTAGCAGGACATAAAGGGTGTTCCTTGTTTTTCACTATAGAAATTAATTTCGTAAACAACCTTTGTAGAATCTGCAGAAGGAGTATAATCTATTTCTGAACCTAGCAACGTAACTTCCGTAGACGCAGATGATGAAGTTGTCTGAACTGAACTATGCGTAGTTACTAATGTTTTTACATTCTTAAGTGTATCTGAATATTGTATAGTCATATCTAAACCTCTATTACTAAAAGTGAAGTATTAAAGTAAACTTCATTATTAGTTGTGCCATCAAACTGATATGCTCTATGTAAATGCGCTTCATTACTCGTAGAATAAGATCTTGCAACCAGCCTTAAATAGTTTGAATTTAAATTTTCCAATATAAACATAGGTGTAAACGTATTATAGAAATAATCTCTATTTTCTAGCGTATCACCTGATGCATTAAAGTTACAATTTGATACATCAACAACATTAGAAGCAAAATTATCATTGCTTTTTTGAAGCTTTACATGGATCAAAGGTTTATCATAATCACCACCAGATCCCCAGTCATAAATTGTTGCCAAGTAAAAATTAAATTTGTAAATAAATTTGCTATTTGATTTATTTATTATTTGGCATCTAGATCCTGTTATTTCAACATAAGTTGTTGATATAGTTTGCCTTGCAGGAGCATCTTCTGTATTGTATAGAAAAAATTTATTAATATCATATGTCATATTATTTTACCGAGTATATTGAAACATGAGGACAAGATCCCACACCTTCAGACCAGTCATAAGATCTTCCAATTGTAAATTCTGTTGCTGTACTGTAAGATCTTCCAGCAAGTCTTATTTTACGTTCACCAGCCCAGCTATCAATAGTAAATATCATAAAATAAGTAATCCAGTTATGATCTAATACAGAAGACGAATTTCCACATAATGATTTTGTACCATTAATATCTGTCCAAGATGATCCTCCATCTGTTGAATATTGCAATCTAGAGCATAGTAAAGAGCTAACACCATCAGGATTCCATGCAGTTTGAAAGTTGCACTCATAAATAACTTTACTTGCACTTGTAGTTGGTGTATAAGTTACTTCTGTTCCGGGGTAATATTCTATTGTTGTTGAAATACCTTCTTTGACAAAAGAAGTATCAACATTATGAACATAATTTGTAATATTTTCTTTATTTATTAAATAACTCATATTATCTCTAAATTAAACTTATAAAGTAAATATTCTTTAAAATACTTTAAATTGAATATACTATAAGATTTGTATTGCAAAATCTATCTGATACTGATCCTGCACCATCCCAATCAGTAACTTGATGAAATTGAGTTTGTCGAGAACTTTGATGTGATGATGAAGATATTTTTAATTGTCTTGCGCCTGACCAAGTTGGAACTACATATTTTAAATACATTATATCTCTATAATAATCGCCGGCGGATGATGGGCCGAAATTTTTACCTAGATTTGCATCAAACTCTGACCAAGATTCACCATCATCTGAATATTCAAATTTTATATGTTGGGATGATTGGTAGTTTATGACTTGAGCATAAAATCCAATTTCATATATAACATATGTTGCATCACTATGAGGTGTAAATGTTATTTCAGAGCCTGTTACTGTTATAAAGGTATTCGCAGAAGATGATGTTGTTTGCATGGCACTGTGTGTAGTTACTTGATATTCTTGATTTAAGACATCAGAATTAATAAAATACGTCATTATAATTCCTTAACTGTTAGTGTAGGATAGTAAAACTTATTAGAATGAGGAGTAGAACCGTCAAAGTGATATGTTTGATTAACTACTGATCTATTACTTGAAGACCAAGATCTTGCAATCAATCTTAAAGTGTCGTTGTTTGTATTTTGAACGATAAAAAATACGTTATTACCTTTGTTCAAATGATCAGTACTTCCTCCTGTATCTGTTGAAAAATTATAATTACATCCTGCAACGTCAACTATATTAGAAGAAAAATCATCATTACTTTTTTGAAGCTTTACATGCAAAAATGTTTTTTCGTAAGGCGCAGAGGCGCGAACAGAGCTACTAAAACTGAAGAAATAATAAAGATCTGATGAAGTATTTAATTTTTCTATTGCAATCCTAGAACCTTGAATTTCAATATATGTATTTGATATTTCTTGTCCCGTAGCATCTGTTTTGCTTATTGATTTAAAAAATTTATTTTTTATAAATGTCATAAATTATACCTCGTATACGAAAACTTGTGGTAATGACTTGATTGTAGAACCTCCAGCTGTGTAACATTTGCCTATCGTATATTCAAATAGCGCTGCATACGCTCTTGCTGCTAGTCTTAATTTTTTTGATCCTGACCAAGGTTCTAATCTATGAGTAAAATGCATAATAAAAGTATCATAATCAGCTTCACCATATGTTCCTTCGTGTAGTTCAGTACCAGTTATTGTTGACCAAGTTGAACCATCATCTGTACTTTCTTGAAGCCTTATGTTTTGATAAGATCCCATACCATCTGGATTCCAGTATATAGTGTAATTACATTCATATATTACACCTAAACAGTTTGAGCCAGGTGTATAAGTTACCTCGGTGCCAGTTACAGCTACCAATGTTGAACTCATTGTCTGAGTAGAGTAACCAGTACTATTAGTTACCACTTGCATATTACTTTTGCTTGCGCCTCTTATATAAGACATTTTTCATTACCTTGTTTTATAAAGTAAATATTCTTTATCAAGCTTTTTTTAGGTAAATAAGATGTCTAGTGCCGTGATAGTTTTTATTTTCAATATTATCAATAGACCAATAATGGTTACTCTGTTTTATTTGTGTATAAAACTCATGCATTAATAAAACGTCAATATTAACTCCTTTTTGCTTTAATATATCAGCTGCTAAAAGATTTGAATTAAACTTTCTATCACGACGTATTGCCTTTAACTCAACATATCTATCTTCGTCAGGGTGATAAAAGTCTGG
>CETH01055776.1_pt1 | contig 13931 bp, 13 predicted proteins | sample 361461 | NCBI WGS metagenome assembly CETH01 (sample SAMEA2622695, study PRJEB7988) | marine metagenome | isolation source: saline water (ENVO:00002010), including
TGCAGTTAAAACTAACAAAATTGCCAAAATATACTCAGTAATTTTTTTAACTTTGGTGTTTTTTATAAAGATTCTCAAACTGTTTCCAAAAATAGCCCAAATACATATTGAGGGGAAACAAACAACAGCAGCAGTAATTACTAAAAACATTGTTGCAACAATAAAATTTTCTTCTGTAGGAAAAAAACCAGATGCTACAGTTATTGCAACGGTCCATGCTTTTGGATTAATAAATTGAAACAGTGAAGCTTCATAAAATTTTAGAGGTCTTCCGCCACTATCTTTTTCAGCCAAACTAAAAGAACCGATTATTTTCCAACCAAGATATAATAAATAAACAAAACACAATATTTTCATATAAAATTGTAATTGAGGGAAAACTAAGAATAAGTTTCCTAACCCATAGCAAACTAATCCTATTTGAAAAATATGACCCAGAGGAATACCGATTAAATGAGGCAGTGTTCTGCTAAAACCAAATTTTAATCCGGACGCAGTAAGCATTGCATTGTTTGGACCTGGAGTAGCGAACATTATAAAATAATAAGTAACAAGAGCAGAAAAAAGCTGAAAATCTATCATAAATACTTTTCAATAGTTTTTTCAAAATTTGAAAAATCTTTAACTAAAACATCATGAGGAATTTCATTAGTTTTCTTTTCGGTATATCCATCTTCTACCAATATAAAAGGAATTTTAGCATTATATGCAGACTGTGAATCTACTTCGCTATCACCAACCATTATTGTTTTATTTATATCTCCACCAATTATTTCAACAACATTTGTTAGATGTCTGGGGTCTGGTTTGTTAAAATCAAATGTATCGCAGCCAGCAATATAATGAAAATATTCTTCTAGTTTTATTTTTTTTAATAAATCAACTGCAAGTTTTTCTTGTTTATTAGTACATACAGCCATCGGTATTTTTTTTGACTGTGCCCACTTTAAGAAAGTAACAACGCCTTTAATTGGTTTACTTCCCTTATCAATATTTTTAGCATAATGGCCTATAAATTCTTTTATCATTTCTTTTTTTATCTTTTCATCTGTAATTTCTTCTTTGAAAGACCTTTGCATCATTATCCAAGCACCACGTCCGGCAAGATGTTTTATATCAACAAGATTTTTTTGATGAAAACCAAATTTTTTCATTACGTGATTATGAGCACCCATAAGATCTGGGGCTGTATCAACCAAGGTTCCATCTAAATCGAATAAAATTGTTAATTTTTGAGTCATTTTTATTAAGTATTAAAAAGAAACATTTTGTGAGTTATTACAATCATAATTCTAATGTAAAGACAAATTTTTATGAAGACAAATTCAAAATTAAAAAAAGTTAAAGCTTACAGGTCAAACCAAGAAAGTTTACGAAAAAAAGCCATAAAGCGCGGTGTAAATTTAATTGCACCTGAGACTATTTTTTTATCTAACGATACAAAATTTGGTAAAAATGTAACAATCAATCCATATGTAGTTATCGGTAAAAAAGTAAGGATAGGCAGTAATGTCGAAATTTTATCTTTTAGTCACATAGAAGGAGCAAAAATAGAAAATAAAGTTACCATCGGACCTTATGCAAGAATCAGGTCTGGAACACATTTAATGTCAGGAGTTAAGATTGGAAATTTTGTTGAGACAAAAAAATCTAAAATTAAATCTAATTCAAAAGTAAACCATCTATCTTATATTGGTGATGCTGAAATTGGAAAAGATTCTAATATAGGTGCTGGAACAATTACATGTAATTATGACGGAGTTAAAAAAAATAAAACAATTATCTCTGATAATGTTTTTATTGGATCAAATTCATCTTTGGTAGCACCTGTGAAAATCCATAAAAAGTCAGTTGTTGGAGCTGGTTCAGTAATTACTAGAGATGTAAAAGAAAATTCTTTAGCACTGGAGAGATCAGAGCAAGAAGAAACAGAAAACTACAAGAAAAAAAAATAATGTGTGGAATTATTGGTATAGCTAGTAACAAATCGGTATCGACTAACATAATTAATGCCCTAAAAAAACTTGAGTATAGGGGTTATGACTCAGCTGGGTTAGCTACTATTACAAACGGCCAAATCAATGAAAAGAAATGTCCAGGTAGAGTTGAGAAACTTGAAAAAATTTTATTTCAAAAGCCAAGTGAAGGAAATATTGGAATAGGTCATGTGAGATGGGCAACTCATGGTGTTCCAAATGAAGTGAATGCTCATCCACATTCGAGTGAGATAGTTTCTGTGGTGCATAACGGAATAATTGAAAATTCTGATGAATTAAAAAAAAATTTAGAAAAATCTGGGAAAATTTTTAAATCCCAAACTGACACAGAAGTAATAACTGTTTTACTTACAGAAAAATTAAAAAAATTGGAGCCCTTACAGGCCGTCTTTGAAACACTTGAAATACTGAAAGGGAGCTTTGCTTTAGGAATTATATTTAAAAATTTTAAAGATTTTGTAATAGGAGCAAGAAGAGGCAGCCCTCTTGCTGTTGGATATTCAAATAATGAAAACTATTTGGGCTCAGACTCTTATGCATTAAAGTCTATGACAAATAAGATATCTTATTTAGATGACGGAGATGTATGTATTTTATCAAAAGATGAAGTAAAATTTTATAATTCAAAACAGGATAAAATTAATAAGGAAGTCTTTATGCTTTCGGAAGACAAATCCTCTGTGAACAAAGGAAATTATAAAAATTTTATGATCAAAGAAATTTTTGAGCAACCTATTACAACAAAAACTTGTTTAAAAGAATATATTGATAAAATTAGAGATGAAATTAATTTTTACAATCTTCCAGTTGACGCAAAAAAAATAAATAAAGTAGTTTTAATAGGTTGTGGGACTGCTTACCATTCATGTTTAGTAGCAAAATATTGGATGGAAGAATTGACATCACTAACAATAGAAACAGATATAGCATCAGAATTTAGATACCGAAAAGTTAGATTTGACAAAAATGCCCTATATATATTTGTATCGCAATCAGGTGAAACAGCCGATACATACGCAGCTCTAGATATTTGTAAAAAAGAAAATGTTAAAACATGTTCAATTGTAAATGTTGTCGAAAGTTCTATCGCTAGAAACTCAGATTGCGTTCTCCCAATTCATGCTGGACCTGAAATCGGTGTTGCATCAACCAAAGCATTTTTGGGACAGATGCTTGTACTATATCTTCTTTCTCTGAAAATTTCTGAGATGAGAAATGATATTGATAATAAAAAATATAAAGAAAAAATAGCTGAATTAAAAAAACTTCCAACACTATTATCAGAATCTTTAAAAGAGGAAGAAAAAATACAATTAATAGCAAAAGATATTTATAAATCAAAAGGCTCAATGTTTTTAGGAAGAGGGTCTTCTTTTCCAATTGCCTTGGAAGGAGCTTTAAAATTAAAAGAACTTTCATATCTCCATGCAGAAGGTTATCCGGCTGGCGAAATGAAACATGGACCTTTGGCTTTGATAGAAGATGGTTTGCCAGTCGTTGTTATTGCACCAAAAGATAAATATTTTGAAAAGACTCTGTCAAATATGCAAGAAGTGATAGCAAGAGGTGGTAAAGTTTTATTAATTACTAATTCAGTTGGCGAAGTAATAAGTGAAAATATAAGATTTCAAATTGATTTACCTAAGTCTGATTTATCACTCACACCTTTTCTGTTCACCATTCCTTTACAACTACTTTCCTATCATGTGGCATTATTTAAAAAGTGCGATATAGATAAGCCCAGAAACCTTGCCAAATCTGTCACTGTTGAATAAAGACTCATAATAATATAAATATCCATCAAGAGTTGAATATGAAAAAATGGAGTTTAAATAGTTGGAAAAAATTTCCGGCGAAACATATACCTGAATACAAAGATCAAAAAGAGCTTGATTTGGTATTGAGTAAAGTAAAAAAATACCCACCGTTGGTTTTTGCAGGAGAAACACGTTCTTTAAAAAAAGCTCTGGCAGATGTAGTTGAGGGTAAAGCTTTTTTATTGCAAGGCGGAGACTGCGCAGAAAGTTTTGCAGAGTTTCACCCGGATAATATTAGAGATACTTTTAAAGCTATTTTACAAATGTCTTTGGTATTAACTGCTTCAGCAAATTTACCTGTTGTTAAACTTGGCAGAATCGCTGGACAATTTTCAAAACCCAGAAGCTCTCCAATAGAAAAAAAAGATGGCAAAGAATTACCAAGTTATTTAGGTGACAACATTAATGGAATGGAATTTTCAGACAAAGCAAGAGAACCGGATGCAAAAAGATTATTCAGAGCATATTCTCAATCTGCATCTACTTTGAATTTAATAAGAGCATTTTCTCAAGGAGGCTTTGCTGATCTAAGACAGGTTCATCTGTGGAATTTAGGATTTATAAATAAAAAAACAAAGGGAAAATATAAAGAAATCGAAGATAAGATTAGTGATGCTTTATCTTTTATGGAAGCTTGCGGTATAAATCCAGATAACAATAGAAGACTAAGGACTGTTAATTTTTATACTTCACATGAAGCACTACTTCTTCCTTTTGAAGAAGCTATGACAAGAATAGACTCAACTACAGGTGAATATCATGATACATCCGCTCACTTTGTTTGGATTGGAGACAGAACTCGTCAACCCGATGGTGCGCATGTGGAATTCTGCAGAGGTATCAAAAATCCTATTGGTATAAAGTGTGGACCAACTTTAAAAGCGGAAGAACTTATTAAGCTTTGTAATATTTTAAATCCAGATAATGAACCTGGCAGACTTACATTAATATCAAGATTTGGAGCTGAAAACGTAGAAAAGTTTTTACCAAAACTTATTAGAGCTATAAAAAAAGAAGGACTAAAGGTTGTTTGGTCATGCGATCCAATGCACGGTAATACCATTAAAGCTGCAACAGGATTTAAGACGAGACCATTTGAGAACGTACTAAAGGAAGTAAAAAGTGTTTTCGGAGTTCATCAGTCGGAGGGCAGTTATGCAGGAGGCCTTCATGTTGAAATGACAGGACAAGATGTAACTGAATGTACAGGTGGTGCGCAAAAAATAACAGAAAAGGATCTATCTAATAGATATAGAACGCACTGTGACCCAAGGCTAAATGCCACGCAAGCTTTAGAATTAGCATTCTTAATATCTGAAGAAATAAAGAAAAATTCTAAATACTCAAAAAATATTATTCAAGCAGCGTCTTAATAATTATTATATAATTATTAAGACAGAATCCTTAAAAGGAGAGGAATTGTTTTAATTATGAAAGTGGAAAAAAGAGCAAAAATTATAGAAGACTGGATAGAAAATTATTGTCAAAATACTTCTTTTGACCCTAAAGCATTAGTTGTTGGTATTTCTGGCGGAATAGACTCTTCAGTAGTTAGTACTTTATGTGCAAAAACTGGAAGAAAAACTATTGTTTTAACAATGCCTATTAACCAAATCAAATCTCAGCATGATTTAAGTTTACATCATGCAAATTGGTTAAAAGAAAAATATCAAAATGTTGAACATCATTTGCTTGATATGGATAAAATTTTTGAAGCTTTTTCAAATAGTTTAAAAAAATTTGATGACGAACATGGTTTTGCAAACTCAAGAGCTAGGTTAAGAATGGCTACATTATATCAAGTAGCCGCTTCTAATTCGGGAATAGTTGTTGGTACAGGTAACAAGGTTGAAGATTTTGGTGTAGGATTTTATACAAAATACGGAGACGGTGGAGTTGATATTTCTCCGATTGCAGATTGTACAAAAACACAAGTTTGGGAGTTGGGAAGATATCTAGGAATATCTGAAAAAATTATTAATGCTGCACCTACAGATGGATTGTGGAACGATGGAAGAAGTGATGTTGATCAATTAGGAATGAGTTACCATGATCTTGAAAAAGCAATGGTTGATAAAAATGATCCTAACTACAAAAAATATTTAAAAATTAGAAAAAAGAATTTACATAAAATGAACCCAATACCTGTTTGTATTATAAAAGATGATTAATAAATTAAATATTTCAAATACACTTTCAGGAAAAAAGCAAACATTTGTTCCAATAGATAAAAACAAAGTTGGAATGTATGTTTGTGGTCCAACTGTTTATGAATTTCCTCATATAGGTAATGCAAGACCTTTAGTTGTATTTGATGTTTTATATAGAATTTTAATTAAAATTTACGGAAAAAACAAAGTTAGTTATGTAAGAAATATAACTGATATAGATGATAAAATAATAGACTCATCAAAAAAGAAAAAAATATCTATAGAAAAACTTACATCAAAAGTAACCGAAGTTTTTCATGATGATTGTAAATATTTAAATTGTCTTAAACCAAATTTTGAACCAAAAGCGACAGAACACATAAAGGCAATGATTTCAATGACTGAGAATTTATTAAAAAATAAACATGCTTACGAAAACGATCATCACGTTTATTTTTCTGTGGCTTCATTTAAAAATTACGGAAAGTTATCTAAAAAAAATCCTGAAGAATTAGTTGCTGGAGCAAGGGTAGAAGTTTCAAAATTAAAAAAAAACCCACTTGATTTTGTTTTGTGGAAACCATCATCGCCAGAAGATCCAGGATGGGACTCTCCATGGGGAAGAGGAAGACCTGGCTGGCATCTTGAATGTTCAGTTATGAGTGAAAAATTTCTTGGAAAAAATTTTGATATTCATGGAGGTGGATTAGATCTTGTTTTTCCTCATCATGAAAATGAAATTGCGCAGTCATGTTGTGGCAATAAAATGGATAAGTTTGCAAATTTCTGGTTACACAATGGTTTTGTTACTTTTAATAAAGAGAAAATGTCAAAGTCTCTAGGAAATATTGTAACTATTGAAAAAATGAAAAGAGAAATAAACGGACAAGTTATTAGACTTGCTTTGTTAAGTACACATTACAAACAGCCTTTAGATTGGAACGAAAATTTAATCAACGAAAGTCAAAATACGCTTGATAAGTGGTACACACAATTTGAAAATATCGAAGAAAACGATTTGAATGAGGACTTGTTGCAACCCCTTTTGGAGGACATAAATACACCAGGCTATATATCAAAACTTCATTTACTTTATGATAAGGCTTCTAAAGGAGATGACTCTTCAAAAAAACTTTTTCTTGCAGGATGTAAACTTGTAGGTTTATTAGAAGAAGATTTAGAAACATGGAAAAAATTTAAAAAAATAAAATCCAAAATTGATGAAAAAACTATCAAAAATAAAATTAAAGAAAGAGAAAATGCTAGAAAAAAAGGTGATTATAAATTAGCTGACAGTATAAGGAAACAGTTAGAAAGTAGCGGAGTAATTATTGAAGATAAAGGTGATAAAACAAATTGGAAATATAAATGAGTAAAGAAAAAATATACATTTTTGATACTACTTTGAGAGATGGATCTCAAACTGAGGGTGTCAATTTCTCTATTGATGACAAAAATAAGATAGCAAAAGCACTATCTGACCTTGGTGTTGATTATTTAGAAGGAGGATGGCCCGGAGCTAATACGCTAGACACAACTTTTTTTAACAAGCCACCTAAGTTAGGAAAAACTGTCCTAACAGCTTTTGGTATGACCAAAAGGTCTGGTAGAAGTGCTCAAAACGATCCTGGATTGTCTGCAGTTTTAAATTCGAATACATCAGCAGTTTGTTTAGTAGGTAAATCCTGGGATTTTCATGTCGATAAAGCTTTGGGGATAACAAAGAAAGAAAATTTAGAGAATATTAAAGAGTCAGCAAAATTATTTGTTAATAAGAAAAAAGAATTTATGTTTGATGCAGAGCATTTCTTTGATGGCTACAAAAATAATCCTGAATACGCTTTGAGTTGCATTAAAACTGCTTACGATGAAGGCGCTAGATGGATTGTTCTTTGTGATACGAATGGTGGAACACTTCCTCATGAAGTTGGAGATATTATTTCAAAAGTTTTAAAGGTCATTCCGGGTAAAAATCTTGGAATACACGCACACAATGACACAGAAAATGCCGTAGCTAATTCCTTAACTGCCGTATTGGTGGGAGTCAGGCAGGTCCAAGGAACAATTAATGGTTTAGGAGAAAGATGTGGTAATGCGAATTTAATTTCTATAATTCCTTCGTTAGTCCTTAAGGAAAGTTTTTCTAAAAATTTTGAAATAGGCATTTCCGAAGATAAAATAAAAACTTTGACAGAGTGTTCTAGATTGCTAGATGAGATATTAAACAGAAAATCTAATAGACATTTGGCATACGTAGGAGCTTCCGCTTTTTCCCACAAAGGAGGACTCCATGTATCAGCAGTTACAAAAGATCCAAAAACCTATGAACATATAGATCCTAATCTTGTTGGAAATTATAGAAATATAGTAGTTTCTGATCAGTCAGGAAAATCAAATATAATGTCTAGATTAGAAAAGTACGGAATTAAAATTGATAAGAACAATCCAAAAGTTCAAAGTTTACTTAATGAAGTAAAAGACAGAGAGTTTGCGGGATATTCTTATGATGGTGCTGATGCTTCATTTGAATTATTGGCAAGACGTCTTTTAGGGGAAATACCAAAGTATTTAACTATTTCAAAATACGATGTTTCAGTAAAAAGAGACTCAAAAGATAAAATAAATTCTTTTGCTAAAGCACATATTGTAGTTGATGGAAAAGAAATTATTTGTGAAGGCTCAGGTAACGGACCTGTTAACGCGCTTGATAATGCAATTAGATCTAATGTTGACAAAGTTGGAAAATATTCAAAATATTTAAAAGACTTGAAGTTAGTCGATTATAAAGTAAGAATTTTAAACACCGGAACAAACGCAACAACGCGTGTTTCAATAGAAAGCACTGATAAATACGGAAAAAATTGGTTCACTATAGGAGTGTCTCCAAATATAATTGATGCATCTTTTAAAGCTTTGATAGATAGCTTGGACTACAAACTTTATAAAGAAAAAGCACCTGCTAATGATTAATAGAATTGGCTTTCTACTTATAAAACCTCAGTTACCAGAAAATATAGGCTTTTGCGCTAGAGGATTAAAAAATTTTGGTTTTAAAAAATTAGATTTGGTAAATCCAAAAGTAACATGGCCAAATCAAAAAGCAATAGCAACATCTGTAGGCGCAAAGGATATTCTTAAAAAAACAAAAGTATATTCTAGCGTCAAGGATGCTATTGATAAATACGATATTGTCTATGCCTCATCAGCAAGAATTAGAGATATAAATAAAAAACATCTTTCTTTTGATGAATTCATTAAAAGTATTAAAAGAAACAAAACAAAAAAAATCGGAATAATATTTGGACCAGAAGCCTCAGGTTTGTCTAATGAAGACATAGCATATTCAAATTATATTTTTAAAATTCCAGCAAATAAAAATTTTGAGTCTATAAATCTTTCTCATAGTGTTATTTTGATTTGTTATGAGATATTTAAAAATTTTAAAACAAGTTATTTAAAAAAAGGTAAAAAATTAAATGACATTGTGAGTAAACAAAAAATTAATGTATTTGTTAATTTCATTGAAAGCCGCTTAGAAAAAAAAGGATTTTTTTCTCCAACAGAAAAGAAAAAAATAATGCTGATGAATTTTAGAAATATTTTTGGTAGAATACAGTTAAGCAACAAGGAATTAAGGATATTATCTAGTGTTTTCAGTAAATTATAAGAACAATTGACAAATATATTATAAGGATTATAAACATTTTTTTTATGACAAAAAGGATTAAGGCAAAACACAAAGTAGATAGAAGATTAAAAGTTAACTTATGGGGCAAGCCTAAGAGCCCATTTAATACCCGTAATTATCCACCCGGTCAACACGGTCAAAGCAAAAAGGGGAAACCAACAGATTATGGTGTTCAATTAAATGCAAAACAAAAACTAAAATCCTATTATGGAAATATAAATGAAAGACAATTTAGAAATGTCTATAGAAAAGCTATAAAGAAAAAAGGAAACACAACAGAAAACCTAGTTGGAATTTTAGAAAGAAGATTGGATACAGTAATTTATAGAGCAAAGTTTGCTCCTACAGTTTTTTCTGCGAGACAATTAATTAATCACGGACATTTCAGGGTAAATAAAAAAAAAGTTAATATTTCTAGTTATTTAGTAAAAGAAGAAGATTTAATTGAGATAAAAGATAAATCAAAATCACTTACAATTATTGAAGCTTCTATTAGTAGCAAAGAAAGAGATGTTCCTGAATATATTCAATTAGATAGTAAAAATAAAACTGCTAAACTTGTTAGAGTTCCAAAGTTTGCCGATATTCCTTATCCAACCGTTATGGAACCAAAATTAGTAATTGAGTATTATTCAAGATAATAAAGATTTATCTTCCAGAAGTTTTTTTAATTCACCCTTTTCAAACATTTCTTTTACAATGTCACAGCCTCCGACAAATTCTCCTTTTATATATAATTGTGGAATTGTAGGCCAATCGGTAAAGTCCTTAATACCCTGTCTAAGTTCATTGCTTGATAAAACATTAATCCCCTCGAATTTAACATTTAAGTGTTTTAAAATGTTTGAAACTGCCATTGAGAAACCGCACTGAGGTGCATCGGGTGTGCCTTTCATAAAAAGGACGATATCTTTTGATGATATAATATCTTTTATTTTTTGGTTTATTTCCGTCATTTAGCTTCCTCTGTTGTTAATGCAAGAGCATGTAATTCATTTCCCATTTTACCTTTTAATGCTTTATATACCATTTTATGTTGCTCAACTCTAGATTTACCGTTAAAAATTTTTGAAATGATTTTTGCTGAATAATGGTTGCTATCTCCGGCGGTATCTTTCAGTTCAAGTCTAGCATCTGGAAACGCACTCATAATCATTTTTGATATTTCATTTTTAGTTAATGGCATTAAATTTATTAAACCATTGGTTATTACATTTGTAAAGTTCTTCTGTTTTTATACGCAAAATTTTATCTATTTCGAATATGTCATTTTGTACTTCAGCAATAATTTCGTAAAAAGTGTTATTTTTTTTTAATATTTTTTCAACTTTTTCAAGATTATCCCTTTCAATTTCTATTAAATATCGTCCTTGATCTTCAGCAAAAAAATACTCATTCATATCTGTAAATCTTTTAGGTTTGCTTATTTTTAAACCTAACATTGAAGCCATAGACATTTCAGCTAATGCAATTAATATACCACCAGATGAAACATCGTGACAAGATGATACTAAATCATTTTTAATTAAATTCGAAATTGAGTTTCCGTTATTTTTTTCATTAGTTAAATTAACTTCAGGAGGAGGTCCATCATTAATTGAATAAATATCTTTTATAAAAGAGCTTTGATTTAAGTGGCCGAAAGTTTTTCCTATAACAATAATTATATTCCCTGCTTTTTTAGTTTTTATATTGATAATTTTATTTAAATTATCGAAAATTCCTATTCCTCCAATAACTGGTGTTGGGAAAATGCTTTTAGAATTAGTTTCGTTGTAGAAAGAAACGTTTCCAGAAACAACAGGAAAATCTAAAAATTCACATGCTTCCTTCATGCCTTCTATACATTCAATAAATTCTCCCATAACTTCTGGTTTTTCTGGATTTCCAAAATTAAGGCAATTTGTTATTGCTAGTGGTTTTGAACCTACGGAAATTAAGTTTCGCCAGTTTTCACAAACAACTTGCTTTCCTCCAGTTCTAGGATCTGCGCTACAATAATTTGCCGAGGAATCAACTGATATTGATATTGCTTTTTCTTTATTGTGCACTCTAATAACCGCTGCATCTCCACCAGATTTTTGTATTGTATCGCACATAACGACCTGATCATATTGATCAGTAATCCAACTTTTATTTGAATGATCTGAAGAAGATAGTATTTTTAATAGAGCTTCCTCAATTTTTATTTTTTTTAAATCTTTTATTTTTAAATTATTTTTTTTTACTTTAAATTTTTTCCATTTTCTATCATATTGTGGTGCTTCATCTGCTAATGCTGGTATTGGTATATCCGCTACTTTTTTACTATCGAAATTTAAAACTAATCTATTTGTATCCGTAGTTTTTCCAATAACCACAAAATCTAAATCCCATTTATCAAATATTTTTTTTGCCTCTTTTTCTTTTTTATCGTCCAGTATTATAAGCATTCTTTCTTGACTTTCTGATAACATCATCTCATACGGTGACATATTATTTTCCCTACATGGCACTTTATTTAAATTTAATTCGATACCAAGTTTTCCTTTTGATGCCATCTCAATACTAGAGGATGTTAATCCTGCTGCACCCATATCTTGTATAGAAATAATTGAATTCTTCTTCATTAACTCTAAACAAGCCTCTAGCAACAATTTTTCTGTAAAAGGGTCTCCTACTTGAACTGTTGGTTTTTTTTCCTCAGAGTTTTCATCAAACTCAGCCGAAGCCATAGTTGCTCCATGAATTCCATCTCTACCAGTTTTTGAACCAACATAAACAACAGGTTTATTAACTCCTTTGGCTTTTGAATAAAATATTTTATTCTTTTTTGCATGGCCTACAGCCATTGCATTAACTAAAATATTTTCATTGTAGGTGCTATTAAATTTAGTCTCACCCCCAACTGTTGGAATCCCAACTGAATTACCATAACCACCAATTCCAGAAACGACTCCGTTTAACAAATTTTGTGTTTTTTTATTACCAGGTGAACCAAAGTGAATTGAATTCATTAAAGCAATTGGTCTAGCACCCATTGTAAATACATCTCTTAATATACCTCCAACTCCGGTAGCAGCACCTTGATAGGGTTCAATAAATGACGGGTGATTGTGACTCTCTATTTTAAAAACAATTGCATCATCATCTCCTATATCAATAACACCCGCGTTTTCTCCAGGCCCCTGTATAACAATATTATTTTTTGTTGGTAATTTTTTTAGATGAATTTTTGAGGATTTATACGAACAGTGTTCATTCCACATAGCGGAAAAAATTCCAAGTTCTAATAAATTTGCTTCTCTTCCTAAAAGTTCCTTAATTTTTTTATATTCATCTAGTTTTAAACCGTGAGTTTCTATTTGTTCATTTGTTATTTTCATATTAATTCATCAAGCTTAGAAAAAGAGGCAATCCATCTTCATCAGAACAGATTTTGTCTGTCATTCTTTCAGGATGTGGCATCATACCTAATATATTTTTATTTTTGTTAAAAATACCTGCAATATTATTTAACGACCCATTAGGATTACTCTCGGAACTTACTTTACCATCTCTATCACAATATTTTATTGGTATAAGATCATTATCTTCAAGTTCTTTTAAATGTTCTTTGTTTGTAAAAAAATTTCCTTCATTATGCGCAATATTTAATTTTAGTATTTCATTAATTTTATATTTATTAAAAAATTTATTTTTATTTGATTGAACTTTTACAAAAATATCTTTTGATATAAATTTTAAGCCAGAATTTCTTAAAAGAGCTCCTTGTAAGAGTCCGCACTCAATTAATATTTGAAATCCATTACAAATACCAAGTATCAAGGATCCCTTTTTACCAGCCTTAATTACCTCATTTAATATATTTGATTTAGCTGCGATAGCACCGGATCTAAGATAATCCCCATATGAAAAACCTCCAGGAACGACGATTAAATCCGATTTTGGCAAAACAGTTTCTTTATGCCATATCATAGAATTTTTAAATTGTAGTTTTTCTAATGCAACAGCAACATCTCTGTCACAATTTGATCCAGGAAAAACTATTACCGACGACTTCATTCTTTTTTACTGATTTTAAAATCTTCAATAATTTGATTTGCTAATAATTTCTCACACATTTCTTTAATCTGCTCATGAGCTTTAGAATCATCTTCCTCATTTAAATCTATTTCAAAAAATTTTCCCTGCCTAACTTGTTTAAGATTACTCATACCCATATTTTTCAGAGTTTGACTTACCACTTTGCCTTGAGGGTCTAGCACATCTTTTTTCAAAGTGACTGTTACTGCAAATT
>CETH01152294.1_pt1 | contig 13924 bp, 10 predicted proteins | sample 361461 | NCBI WGS metagenome assembly CETH01 (sample SAMEA2622695, study PRJEB7988) | marine metagenome | isolation source: saline water (ENVO:00002010), including
GACAGCCTTCCCTCGCTTGTAGCTTGTAGCTTGTAGCTTGTAGCTTGTAGCTTGTAGCTAGAGCGAGATGGCTTAGCCGCCCGCCATATCCTCCAGCTCCGCCCAGCGCTCCATGGCGGCGTCCAGTTCGGCCTGTTTGGCTTCCACTGCCGCCAGCACCGGGGCGGTCACTTCATGGGACTGCAGGTAGAAATCGGGATCACCGACCTGCACCTGCAAGGCTTCCAGCTCCGCTTCCAGCTTTTCCAGCACCGCAGGCAAGCCATCCAGTTCGCGCTGCAACTTGTAGCTGAGTTTGGGCTTGGCGGCCGCTGCCGGTGCTGCCGGAGCCGGCTCAGGGGTCGGCTCGGCAACAGGCGCACTCTGGGGCTGCGCCTTTTCACCCCACTCCGCGAGTTGGTCAACACTGCCGCCCTGCCGCAGCCAGTCGGCATAGCCGCCGACATACTCACGCACCCTGCCCTGACCTTCAAACACCAGACTGCTGGTGACCACGTTATCCAGAAACGCCCGGTCGTGGCTGACGATCAGCACGGTGCCGTCGAAACCGGCGAGCACCTCCTCGAGCAATTCAAGGGTTTCCACGTCGAGATCGTTGGTCGGCTCATCGAGCACCAGCAGGTTGGCGGGCTTGCTGAACAAGCGCGCCAGCAGCAGCCTTGCGCGTTCGCCACCGGACAATGCCTTGACCGGCGTACGGGCGCGCTCGGCAGAGAACAGAAAGTCCCCGAGATAGCTGATGATGTGGCGGCGATCGCCATTGATCTCGATGAAGTCGCGCCCCTCGGAAATATTGTCGATCACGGTCTTTTCCGGATCGAGCTGATCACGTAACTGATCGAAGTAGGCGACCTCCAGCCGCGTGCCGCTATGAATGCGGCCACTGGTTGGCTGCAACTGCCCCAGCAGCAGCTTGAGCAGGGTACTTTTGCCGGAACCGTTGTTGCCGATCAGACCGATCCGATCCCCGCGAATCACATTAAGCGACAGGTCACGCACCAGCGGCGCGCGGCCAGGCCAGGCAAAGCTGACATTCTCGACCTCAATAACCCGCTTGCCGGACGCCTCGGCAGTTTCCAGCTGAAAGCTCGCCTTGCCCTGACGCTCAATACGCTGGGCACGCTCTTCGCGCATCGCCTTGAGCGCGCGCACACGGCCTTCGTTACGGGTACGGCGGGCCTTGATGCCCTGACGAATCCAGACCTCTTCCTGCGCCAGCTTCTTGTCGAACAACGCATTGGCTGTCGCTTCGGCTGCCAGCTGCTGCTCCTTGTGCTCCAGGAAGCTGCGATAGTCACCCTGCCAATCAATCAGCTGACCGCGATCCAGCTCAAGAATGCGGGTCGCCAAGGCCTGCAGGAATGCCCGGTCGTGGGTGATAAACAGCACCGCACCACGGAACTCCAGCAGCACGCTTTCCAGCCAGGCGATGGTATGAATATCCAGGTGGTTGGTCGGTTCGTCCAGCAGCAGCACGTCCGGCTCTGCCACCAGCGCCTGCGCCAGCAGCACCCGGCGGCGCCAGCCACCGGAGAGCTCCGACATCTGCTTGTCGGCCGGCAATCCGAGCCGGGTCAGGGTGGTATCGACCAGTTGATCAAGACGCCAACCGTCCTTCGCCTCCAACTGCCCCTGCACCTTCTCCAGCCGCGCCAGCTCGGCGTCACCCATATCACCGGAGATCAGATGATGATACTCGGCAAGCAGCTCACCGACACCAGCCAGACCGGACGCCACCACGTCATAGACGGTCTTGTCATCGGCCGCCGGCAGCTCCTGCGGCAACTGCCCCACCTTCAATCCCGGGGCAAACCAGATCTCGCCTTCGTCGGCTGTCTGCTCACCGGTCACCAGGCGAAACAGGCTGGATTTACCCGCACCGTTGCGACCAATCAGGCAGACCCGCTCGCCACGATCGAGCTGAAAGCCCACTTTATCCAGCAGCGGATTGAGCCCGTAGGCCAGAGATACATCGGAAAACGAAAGCAGCGGCATAACTCACCTGTTGGCTATCAAGCCGGACATTCTACCCTGTGCGGCGGCAACACATAACCGCCACCCGGCGTTTGATTAAGGAAGCACTGATTAATTCCACATGCCCGCTGCGAGCGGAACCGAGCAAGTGCCCGCTTCCCCCTATGCCGATATCAGGCAAACCGCTAAGCTGTAGCAACAGCCTTGTCGTCCGTCGCACTCGCGACGAGCAGCTGACGTTCAATCGCGCTACACCGCCCTGCGGCAGGATCATCATGCGTTACCAAACCCGCTTCGCTCTTCGTCACACCCTTATCGTCATCAGCGCTCTGCTGCTGCCCGCGCTGTCGCACGCCGACGGTCGCATCGAAAGTCAGCGACTGGCCTATGACCGGGCCCTCGTCAGCATAGAAAAGCAGCAGTGGGCCGTGTTCCAGCAGCTCGAACCCGGTCTGCGCAGCTACATTCTTTACCCCTATGTGCGCCAGGCCTATCTGAATCAGACCTTTGCCAGCGCATCAGACGAAGATCTGGCCCGATTCGTTACCGAGCACAGCGACCTGCCGTTTGTCGCACGACTCAAGGACCGCTGGCTGACCCGGCTGGCCAGTGAGGGCAAGTGGGCACTGTTCGATCAGCACTACCTGCCCGGCGACAGAAACGCCAGCCAGGACTGTCGACGCGCCATGCACCAATGGGACCTGGGCGACCGCGCCGGCGCCATGCAGCAGGCCCGCACGCTTTGGACGGTTGGCCGCTCTCAGCCCAATGCCTGCGACCCCCTGTTTGAGCGCTGGCGCGCCGCTGGCGGCCTGACGGACGAGATCGTCTGGCAGCGTATTCGACTCGCCCTGCTCTACCGACAGGACGCGCTGGCGCGCTATCTGACCAAACTGATGCAACAGAATCAGGCACTGGCGACCCTGTTTGTCGACACTGCTACCCAGCCGGCCAAACTGGCCGATGCCGACCGCTACCGGGGCCTGCCGGCCAGCAAGATGGCAGATATCGCCACAGTCTCGCTGCGCCGCATGGGCCGTGACGACGCCAGTGGGGCCCTCGCCCTGTGGCCACATTACCGCGACCTGCCGTACAGCGACGAAGACCGCCTGGCCATCACCCGTGACATTGGCGTGCGTCTGGCCAAGAAGATCGACCCGGCGGCGCTGCCGTTCATGGCCGCCAACGATCCACGCATGCAGGACGACGATGTCAGCGAATGGCGTGTGCGACTGGCCTTGCGCACCCGCCAATGGGATACCGCCCGACAGCTGACTGAACAGCTGCCGGCGTCACTGGCCGAACAGAGCCGCTGGCGCTACTGGCGCCTGCGCAGCACCCAGCTGTCCTCCAGCTCCGCCGGTGAGCTGGTCAGCGAATACAAGTCACTCGCCCAGGAACGGGACTTTTACGGATTCCTGGCCGCCGAGCGTGCCCGCCAGCCCTACGCCCTCAATCACCAGCGCGCCAGTGTCGCCGACGAGGTAATGCGCAGCGTGCAACAGGATCCGGGCATCCTGCGTGCCCGCGAGTTCCTCGATCGCAACGACGTTATCAGCGCCCGGCGGGAGTGGTATCACGCCGGCGAACGCTTCAATCGCGAGCAACTGATTGCCCAGGCGGTGCTGGCAAACGACATGGCCTGGTACTTTCCGGCCATCCGTGGAGTCAGCCAGGCGCAGTACTGGGACGATCTGGATATCCGCTTCCCGATGGCCTACCAGCAACCGATTCAGGATCAGGCCCGTGCGCGCCAGATCAACTCCACCTGGGTCTACGCCATCACCCGCCAGGAAAGCGCCTTCATGGCCGACGCCCGCTCGCATGCCGGCGCCATGGGCTTGATGCAACTGATGCCCGCTACTGCACGGGAAACTGCACGTCGCTACGCCATTCCCTATTCAGGCAACCACGACGCGCTGATCCCGGAACGCAATATCGCACTGGGCGCCGCCTATCTGTCCGGTCTCAGCCAGCAGTTCCGTGGCAATCGCGTCCTCGCGTCTGCCGCCTACAATGCCGGCCCGGGGCGCGTGCGCCAGTGGACACGGGGCATGGGCAGCCTGCCCGCCGATGTCTGGATCGAATCCATCCCGTTTGATGAAACCCGCAAGTATGTGCAGAGCGTGCTGAGCTACGCGGTGATCTACGGCCAGAAACTCGGCATTCAGCAACCGGTGATGGAACAGCACGAGCGCTATCTGGAACCGTAAGGATGCCAAAGGGTTGGGGGCGCTACGCCCCCATGATGCGCAGGGTGGCCTAAGCCGAAGGCGTGTCCACCGCAATGGCTCAGGCGTCGAGAAGCTGCAGGCGCGTGCGCACGGTTTCTACCAGTTGATCAGGTTGGAACTTGGACAGAAATCCGTCACAGCCCACCTTCTCGACCATCGCCTTGTTGAAATTGCCAGACAGGGAGGTGTGCAGCACCACGTAGAGGTTCTTCAGGCGCGGATCCTGGCGAATCTCGGTGGTCAGGCGGTAGCCGTCCATCTCCGGCATTTCCGCGTCGGTAATCACCATCAGCAGCCGCTCGTTGATGTCTTCACCCGCATCAACCCAGGCTTTGAGCATCTTCAGGGCTTTCAGACCATCCGTTGCCACATGCAGTTTCAGGTCCAGCTGGGCCAGCGTGTCGCGCACCTGATTTACGCCGGTCGGAGAGTCATCCACTACCAGCACCTCACGTCCGCGAGCACGCTCCAGCAGCGGATCCTCCAGCAGCGCATCACTGACACGGGTATTGAACGGCACGATCTCGGCCAGCACTTTTTCCACGTCGATGATTTCAACCAGCCGCATATTCTCCAGACGGGTAATGGCGGTCAGATAATGCGCGCGACCTGCACCCCGCGGCGGGGGCTGCACGGCGTCCCAGTTGAGATTGAGAATACGGTCCACCGTGCGCACCAGGAAAGCCTGAACCGACAGGTTGTATTCGGTCACGATGATGGTGCTGTCGGGTTCGGCCTTCTGCGGCTGAAGGCCAATGGCTCCGGAGAGATCAATGACCGGAATGGTCTGTCCACGCAGATGAATCACACCAACGACGTGCGGATGGCGCTGCGGCATCTGAGTCAGAGCCGGCAGCGTGAGCACTTCGCGAATCTTGAACACGTTGAGGGCAAACAGCTGGGGGCCGGCCAGCTGAAACAGCAATATTTCCAGCCGGTTCTCGCCTACCAGGCGAGTCCGCTGATCGACCGTATCCAGTACCCCTGCCATAACTCGCCTCGCCAAACCGTAAACTCAGGGACTGGCAGGATGCCAGCCCGGTTCAGGCAGTATAGCGCCAGTCAGGCGAGGAAAGACAAGTCGTGCTCAGTAGTAGGCGTTTTCGGTTACCGAGTGGTCGGTAGCGTCACGCACCCCGTTAATCTCCGGAATCCGCGCGATCATGGTTTTCTCAATGCCTTCCTTGAGGGTCACGTCCACCATGCCGCAGCCCTGACAACCGCCGCCAAACTGCAGAATGGCAATACCGCCCTCGACAACATCGATCAGCTTGACCTCACCACCGTGGCTGGCCAGCCCCGGATTGATTTCAGTCTGCAGCAGATAGTTGATTCGGTCGTTCAACGGGCTGTCATCGTTGACCATCGGCACCTTGGCGTTTGGTGCCTTGATGGTCAGTTGACCGCCCATGCGGTCGGTGGCGAAGTCAACGAGCGCCTCCTCCAGAAAAGGCTCACTGACCGCATCGATCCAGACACGGAAGGACTCCAGCGCCAGCAGGCGGTCCTCGGGCTTCTCTTCACCAGGTTTGCAGTAGGCGATACAGGTCTCCGCGTAGGGCGTGCCCGGCTGCGTGATAAACACCCGGATGCCGACACCCTCGGTGTCCTGCTTTGACAGCAGATCAGCCAAATACTCTTCTGCTGCCTTGGTAAAGATAATGCCTGCCATGAAATGCCTCTTGCTCAATGACCAGAGGGTGCAAGTGTAAGGGATGCGGCAGCACGAATAAAGCCCTACCTTTTTGCTTGGTTATTACCGTCAGCGCACAGAGATTCAGCCTGCCCGCGCTCCGTGATATGCTTTGCGGCTTTTCAGCGCGCCATTTCGGAGTACCCATGTCTGACCGTAGCACCCGCCTGACCGCCCTGCGTACAGCACTGCAGCAGCGCATTCTGATCCTTGATGGCGGCATGGGGACAATGATCCAGAGCTACAAGCTGGAGGAACAGGACTACCGGGGCGCGCGTTTTGCGGACTGGCCAAGCGACGTCAAGGGCAACAATGACCTGCTGCTGCTGAGCAAACCGGAGGTCATTGCCGAGATCGAAAAGGCGTATCTGGACGCAGGCGCCGACATCATCGAAACCAATACCTTCAACGCCACGCGCATCTCCCAGGCTGATTACGGCATGCAGGAACTGGCGTACGAACTGAACGTCGCCGGCGCACGGGTTGCCCGCCAGGTTTGCGATGCCAAGACAGCAGAAACGCCGGATCGCCCGCGCTTTGTCGCCGGCGTACTCGGCCCGACCAGCCGCACCTGCTCCATTTCACCGGACGTCAACGACCCCGGTTATCGTAACGTCACCTTTGACGAGCTGGTCGAGAACTACACCGAGGCTACCCGCGGCCTGATCGAAGGCGGCGCCGACCTGATCCTGATCGAGACCATCTTCGACACCCTGAACGCCAAGGCTGCGATCTTTGCGGTTCAGCAAGTGTTCGAGGAAGATGGCGTCGAACTGCCGATCATGATTTCCGGCACCATCACCGACGCCTCCGGCCGCACCCTGTCCGGCCAGACCACCGAGGCATTCTGGAACTCGGTGCGCCACGCCAACCCGATCTCCGTTGGCCTTAACTGCGCCCTTGGCGCCAAAGAACTGCGCCCCTATCTGGAAGAGCTGTCGAACAAGGCCGGCACCCACGTATCCGCGCACCCCAATGCCGGCCTGCCGAACGAGTTTGGTGAATACGACGAAACTCCGGCGCAGATGGCTGTCGTGGTCGAGGAATTTGCCGCTGCAGGCTTCCTGAACATTATCGGCGGCTGCTGCGGTACAACCCCCGGCCACATCCAGGCCATCGCCGAAGCGGTTGCGAAGTATCCACCGCGCGTCATTCCCGACATCCCTCGTGCCTGCCGCCTGTCAGGCCTGGAGCCGTTCACCATCGATCGCAACTCGCTGTTCGTTAACGTCGGCGAACGCACCAACATTACCGGCAGCGCCAAGTTCGCCCGCCTGATCCGCGAAGAGAACTACGCCGAAGCGCTGGAAGTGGCCCAGCAGCAGGTCGAAGCCGGCGCCCAGATCATCGACATCAACATGGACGAGGGCATGCTCGACTCCAAGGCGGCGATGGTACGGTTCCTGAATCTGATCGCCTCCGAGCCGGACATCTCCCGTGTGCCGATCATGATCGACTCCTCAAAATGGGAAGTCATCGAAGCGGGCCTCAAGTGCATCCAGGGCAAGGGCATCGTCAACTCCATTTCCATGAAGGAAGGTGTTGAACAATTCAAGCAGCACGCTCGCCTGTGCAAGCGCTACGGCGCTGCGGTCGTGGTGATGGCCTTCGACGAAAAGGGCCAGGCAGACACAGAAGCACGCAAAACCGAAATATGTCAGCGCAGCTACGACATTCTGGTCAACGAAGTCGGCTTCCCGCCGGAAGACATCATCTTCGACCCGAACATCTTCGCCGTGGCCACCGGCATCGAAGAGCACAACAACTACGCCGTCGATTTCATCAACGCCTGTGCCTATATCCGTGACAACCTGCCCTACGCATTGAGTTCAGGGGGCGTATCCAACGTCTCGTTCTCGTTCCGTGGCAACAACCCGGTACGCGAAGCCATTCACTCGGTGTTCCTCTATTACGCCATCCGCAACGGCCTGAGCATGGGTATCGTCAATGCCGGCCAGCTGGAGATTTACGACGAGATTCCGCCGCTGCTGCGTGACCGGGTGGAAGACGTGGTGCTCAACCGGACTGCGGAAGCAACCGAAGCGCTGCTGGCGATTGCCGATCAGTTCAAGGGCGACGGCAGCGTCAAGGAAGCCGAAAACGAGGAATGGCGCAGCTGGCCGGTTGAAAAACGCCTTGAGCACTCGCTGGTCAAAGGCATCACGACCTGGATCGTCGAGGATACCGAGCTGGCCAGGCAGGCCTGCGCGCGCCCGATCGAGGTCATTGAAGGCCCCTTGATGGCCGGCATGAACGTAGTCGGCGACCTGTTCGGTTCCGGCAAGATGTTCCTGCCGCAGGTGGTCAAATCGGCCCGCGTCATGAAACAGGCCGTTGCCCATCTGATTCCGTTCATCGAGGAAGAAAAAGGCGACACCCCCGAGGCCAAGGGCAAGATCCTCATGGCTACGGTCAAGGGCGACGTACATGACATCGGCAAGAATATCGTTGGCGTGGTGCTCGGCTGCAACGGCTATGACGTGGTTGATCTGGGCGTGATGGTCCCGGCGGAAAAGATCCTGCAGACCGCCATCGACGAAAAGTGCGACATCATCGGCCTGTCCGGACTGATCACGCCGTCGCTGGACGAGATGGTCCACGTTGCCCGCGAAATGCAGCGTCGCGACTTCCACCTGCCGCTGATGATCGGTGGCGCCACCACCTCAAAGGCCCATACCGCAGTCAAGATCGAGCCGCACTACCAGAACGACGCCGTGGTCTACGTGACCGACGCCTCGCGCGCGGTCGGTGTCGCAACATCACTGCTGTCCAAAGAGCTGAAGAGCGGCTATGTCCAGCAGGTTCGCGAAGACTATGCGGTGGTGCGTGAGCGCACCGCCAACCGCTCGGCCCGTACCGAATACCTGAGTTATCAGCAGGCGCTCGACAACCGCCTGCAGCTCGACTGGAACGACTACACACCGCCAGCCCCCCGCGTACACGGCGTCCAACTGCTGGACAACATCGACCTGCGCACGCTGGCTGAGTACATCGACTGGACACCGTTCTTCATCGCCTGGGACCTGGCCGGAAAATACCCGCGCATCCTGCAGGACGACGTGGTTGGCGAAGCCGCCACCTCGCTGTTCAACGATGCTCAGGCGCTGCTGGAAAAAATCATCCGAGAGAAGCGCCTGACGGCCCGCGCCCTGTTCGGCTTCTGGCCGGCCAACCAGGTCGATGGCGACGACATTCAGCTGCGCGACGAGCAGGGTGCCCCCCTCGCCCGCCTGCATCATCTGCGCCAGCAGAACATCAAGCCGGACGGCAAGCCCAACCTGTCGCTGGCCGACTTTGTCGCCCCTGAAAACAGCGGCAAGACCGACTATGTAGGCGGTTTTATTACCACTGCCGGCATCGGCGCCGAGGAAATGGCCAGGGAATACGAAGCCAAGGGCGACGACTACAACGCGATCATGGTCAAGGCACTGGCAGACCGCCTGGCGGAAGCCTGCGCCGAATGGCTGCACGAACAGGTGCGCAAGACCTACTGGGGCTACGCCGACGACGAGAAGTTGGCAAACGATGACCTGATCCGCGAAAAATACCGCGGCATTCGTCCGGCACCGGGCTACCCTGCCTGCCCGGACCACACCGAAAAGGCCACCCTGTTCAGCCTGCTTGACCCCCAACAGCAATGCGGCGTCAGCCTGACCGAGCACTTTGCCATGTACCCGGCGGCGTCGGTCAGCGGCTGGTACTTCTCGCACCCGCAGAGCCAATACTTTGCGGTTGGCAAAATCGGTCGCGATCAGGTCGAGCGCTACAGTCAGCGCAAACAGCAGGAGCTGGACGGTGTCGAGCGCTGGCTCGCCCCGAACCTGAACTACGACCGCTGAGCCGATGGCCCTGCTGCCGGCGCGCGAGCGGCTGACACGCATCACCACCCTCGGTCTGCCGATCATGGGTGGCATGCTCAGCCAGAGCCTGCTCAACCTGATTGATGCCGCCATGGTCGGCAGCCTGGGCAGCGAGGCACTGGCCGGCGTCGGCCTGGGGAGCTACGCCAACTTCATGGCTGTTGCGCTGGTCATGGGCCTGGGTGCCGGGGTGCAGGCCATGGTCGCCCGCCGCAAGGGCGCCGGCGCAACCGGCGAGATCGCCGGACCACTGAATGAAGGCCTGCTGATCGCCCTGCTGCTGGCCATTCCCCTGACGCTGATTGGCTGGACCCAGGCTGACGCCATCATCCGTTTTCTGGCCGACGACCCGGCGGTCATAGAGGTCGGCACCCATTATTTTCAGTGGCGCGTGCTGGCGATTGCAGCCGTTGGCGCCAACTTTGCGTTCCGCGGCTACTGGAACGGTATCCACAACGCCGGCCGCTATCTGCAGATCCTGGTGATCATGCATCTGGCCAACATTGGCATAAGCTACGGCCTGATCTTCGGCCACTTCGGTCTGCCGGAGATGGGCGCCGAAGGCTCCGGCGCCGGTACGGCGATCGCTATGCTGATCGGCTGCGCGCTCTACTTTGCCACCACCCTCTACAGCGGCCGCAAACACGGCTTTCTGCGCGCCCGCCCCCGCTGGCGGGACATCCGCGCCATGCTCCGGCTGGCGGTGCCGAACTCACTGCAGCAATTCTTTTTTGCCACCGGTATCACTACGTTGTTCTGGATCATTGCCCAGATAGGCACCGACGAACTGGCAATCGCCCACGTGCTGATCAACCTGGCATTGTTCCTCATCCTTCCCGGCGTGGGCCTGGGTATGGCCGCAACCACGCTGGTAAGCCATAGTCTGGGCCAGAATGATGCAGAGGAAGCCTATCGCTGGGGTTGGGACGTGGTGCGGGTAGCAGCATGCACCCTGTTTCTGCTTGGCATGCCCTTCTGGCTGGCGCCGCACCTGATTCTCGGCCTGTTCACCCCGGATGCAGACCTGATCGCCCTCGGCGAATGGCCACTGCGCATCACGGGCCTGGGCATGAGTCTGGATGCAACTGCCCTGGTACTGACCCAGGCGTTGCTCGGGGCCGGTGCAAGCCGCACCGTGATGGGCGTCAACATGGGCAGTCAGTGGCTGCTGTTTCTGCCCTGCGCCTATCTGATTGGCCCGGTGCTGGGGGGCGGGCTGCTGGCGGTCTGGCTGCTGCAATCAGTCTATCGCTGCATCAACTCGCTGATATTTGCCTTCATGTGGCGCAGACGGCACTGGGCCGCAATCGATATCTGACCTGCGCCAAGGCGCAGGAGCGACTAAGCTGCTGAGAACGGATAACGTGGAGGCAGCATGAACGACTCACGGGACAAACCACAACACGAAGAACCGATGCGCCTGCGCGACACCTTGCAGAGCGTGCTTGCCGCGGCCTTGGGCGTGCAGAGCAATCGCGCCAGGGAGCGCGACTTCTCAAAGGGCAAACCCAGCCATTTCATCGCCCTTGGCGTGGCCTTTACCCTGCTGTTTGTGATGGTAGTTCTGGGCGTCGTAAAGCTCGTGCTCTACCTCGCCGGAGTCTGAATCCGGCGCACCTACTGGCCGCTTACCCAGAATACCGCCGCCACCACTACGATAACGATCAGCGCAACCGATGCCACCGCATCGAGTGAAGACTGGTTGTTCTGTGACTGCTGGTCAGCCATGGCCTGGCCCCCTGATTATTGTTATGGTCACCCCCCAGTAAAGACCATGGTACCGGGCCGTACAAGGCGGTTTTCTATGTGCATTTTCAATCTAAAGATATAGATAAACATTCCTTTTGTGCATATTCAAAAACTGCTATTGTCTGCCCGCCCAAGCCTGATGGGCCATGACTAGCGAAGGGCCGTCAGTGCCCGATGAACAGGTTTCTGTATGTATATCTACGACGAATATGATCAGCAGATCGTCGAGGACCGCGTAAAGCAGTTCCGCGATCAGACCCGCCGCTTTCTCGCAGGCGAGCTGAGCGAGAGTGAGTTCCTGCCGCTGCGACTGCAGAACGGCCTGTACGTCCAGCGCTACGCCCCAATGCTGCGCGTTGCCATTCCCTACGGGCTGATTTCCGCCCGGCAGGTACGCAAGCTGGCCTTCATCGCCCGTACCTACGACAAGGGCTATGTTCACTTCAGCACCCGCCAGAACGTCCAGTTCAACTGGCCGGCCCTGGAGGATGTGCCGGACATTCTGGCCCACCTGGCTGAAGTGCAGATGCATGCCATTCAAACCAGCGGCAACTGTATCCGCAACACCACCACCGACCAATTTGCCGGCGTTGCCGCAGATGAGCTGGTCGATCCGCGTCCGTGGTGCGAGATCATTCGTCAGTGGTCCACTTTCCATCCCGAATTTGCCTTCCTGCCGCGCAAGTTCAAGATCGCAGTCAACGGCGCCGAGGCGGATCGTGCCGCCATCGGCGTACACGACATTGGTCTGAACGTCGTGCGCAACGCCGCTGGCGAAATCGGCTTCCGCGTCCTGGTTGGTGGCGGCCTCGGCCGCACCCCGATGGTGGGCTCGCAGATCTGCGAGTTCCTGCCTTGGCAGCACCTGCTGACCTACCTCGATGCCATCCTGCGTGTGTACAACCGCTATGGCCGTCGTGACAACAAGTACAAGGCGCGCATCAAGATTCTGGTCAAGGCATTGACCCCTGAAGTGTTTGCCGAAAAGGTCAACGCAGAATGGGCGCACACCAAGGATGGCCCGGCCACCCTGACCCAGCAGGAGCTGGATCGCGTTGCCGGCCACTTCTCCGCCCCTGCCTACGAGCAGTTCAGCGGTGACGATGCGGGCTACCTGGCCAAGCGCGAAGCCGAAAAGGGCTTCAACAACTGGGCCATGCGCAACGTTCAGGCGCACAAGGTGCCGGGCTACGCCGCCGTCACCCTGTCGCTGAAACCGACCGCGGTTGCCCCGGGCGATGCTGACGACAAGCAGCTTGAAGCCATTGCCGACCTGGCCGACCAGTTCAGCTTCGGCGAACTGCGCGTTACCCACCAGCAGAACCTGGTGCTGGCCGACGTGCGCCAGAGCGACCTGTATGACCTCTGGCAAGCCTGCCGCAAGCACGGCTTCGCAACCCCGAACATCGGCCTGTTGACCGACATCATCTGCTGCCCCGGCGGCGATTTCTGTGCCCTGGCCAACGCCAAGTCGATTCCGATTGCCGAAGCCATCCAGCGCACCTTTGATGACCTGGATTACCTGCACGACATCGGCGATCTGGACCTGAACATCTCCGGCTGCATGAACGCCTGCGGCCACCACCACGTCGGCCACATCGGCGTACTGGGTGTCGACAAGAAAGGTCAGGAGTTCTATCAGGTCTCCCTCGGCGGCAACAGCGGCCGTGATGCCAGCATCGGTCAGATCCTCGGCCCGTCCTTCTCGGCCGAAGACATGCCCAGCGTGATGACCAAGGTAATCGATGTGTACATCGAGAACCGCACCCCCGAAGAACAGTTCCTCGATACCTTCAAGCGTATCGGCATGGCACCTTTCAAGGAGCGCGTGTATGCAGCGACTAATTAAGAACGGTGCAGTCGTTAACGACAGCTGGCACGTTCTGGACAAGGACGCCACGCTGGACGGCCTGCCCAACAGTGACAGCATCATCGTCCCGCTGGCCCTGTGGCTGGAACACAGCCATGCGCTGAAAGCCCGCGACGGTGGTCTGGGTGTCTGGCTGGACAGCGACGAGGAAGTGGAAAGCATCGCCGGCGATCTGGATCAGTTCCAGGTCATCGCGCTGAACTTCCCGGTCTTCAGCGACGGCCGCAATTACTCCAACGCCCGCCTGCTGCGTGATCGTTACCAGTACCAGGGCGAGGTACGCGCCATAGGCGACGTACTGCGCGACCAGCTGTTCTTCATGCAGCGCTGCGGCTTTGACGCCTTTGCCCTGCGTGCCGACCGTAATGCCGAGGAAGCACTGGAAAGCCTGAAAGACTTTTCCAACTGCTACCAGGCTGCGACGGACCAGCCCTTGCCGCTGTTCCGCCGCCGCGCCTGATACGCAAATAAAAAAACCGGGGCACACTGCCCCGGTTTTTTTGTTTCACGATGACTCCAGCACCGCATTTCGCTGGACTACGCC
>CETH01184363.1_pt1 | contig 13913 bp, 15 predicted proteins | sample 361461 | NCBI WGS metagenome assembly CETH01 (sample SAMEA2622695, study PRJEB7988) | marine metagenome | isolation source: saline water (ENVO:00002010), including
ATATAAATGTTTGCTTTTAGATAATATAACAATATCAATCAAGCCATCATTATCAATATCACCAGAAGCTGTAGCCCCCCATATTTGATTCCCCGTATCATATGGGAAAATATTATTTTCTACCTCTGTCCCATCTGAATTTAATACATGAATCAATCCACTATTATCTCCAAAAATGATTTCATTATTTCCGTCATTATCAAAATCTATAATAACAGGACTTGGCTTAACTTCACTATTAGTATCATATGGAAAACCTGCTTGAGATAGCGAAATATTAATATTAAATGGAAATTCATCTTCATATTGATTATAATTACCATCTAAATCAATATAATCAGACCTAAGAATTAAAATAAAATCATTATCTTGAATTACAGCGTCTGAATTTATTGTTGCAACAACACTTGCTGTAATTTGATTATCTACCTCTATATCATTAAAGTTTATTGTATTATTTTGGAAAATAATATCTTCTGTATTTTCTAATATTCCTTGTACAGATAGAGCATCTAAATAAAATGAATTATTTTCAACAACAAATACTAACTCAACTTCTTCTCCTGGATTTAATATTCCATCACCATCATCAGATTGAAGATTTTGATTAATCTCTGGATAAAGAATTAAACTATTTTCCATATCATACAACATATCATCTAATAAAGAACTTATATCTTCTACAAAAGTAGGGTAATAACCTGCTTCTTTATAATAAACTTCCATATTATGATTAATTAATACTAAGCTAGGAAATCCTCCACTTTCAAACATATTATAAATAGGATATCCTGTATCATCAATAATATACGGTATACCTGATTCACCCATATTACCCCATTGAGTACATGAATATGGCTGATTCAAATCAGATAATGCAACAAAAAATTTAACATATTGATTATTAATATATTCTTGTTGTAATTCATCAAATAAAGGAATCAAACTTTGACAAGGGCCACACCATGTTGCGGACATATCAACAACCATAACATGATAATCTCCTCCATTAGTGTTACCATTAAAATCAGAAAATTTTACCGTTCCATCAGCACTAGCACCATAACATAATTCAAATTCTTGATTTTGATGACCTGTACTCATTTTATCACCGACATTATAAGTTGCCATAAAACAAAAGCTCATCATTAATATTATTATATTTTTTTTCATTATAATTCCCTTATAATTAATTTAATTTTAGTACTTTTATAAATAACAAGCTCCAACCTAAGATAAACATAACACCTCCAATAGGAGTAATCATTCCTAACCATTTCATATTTGTTACAGCTAATATATACAAACTACCTGAAAATAATATAATTCCAAAGGAAAAAAGAATAACACAAAGATTTAAAGATAACTCAGAAATATTATAATCTAAAATAGATACAAACAAAATAGCCAAAGCATGAAACACATGATAAAATAATGCTTTATCAAATATCAGAACACCATAATCAGAAAGCTTACCTTTTAATGCATGAGCAACAAAAGCTCCAATAACAACTGATAAACCGCAAAATCCTGCACCTAATAAAATTCCTATTTTAAACATCACTAATTAATTTTATCAATTGTAGTAGATGGAGAAACTATGAATTTATCAGGGATAGCTGAAAATAAAATTTTATCATTTAAAGTATTAGGATCAAGTTCAACCTCTAATATTTTCTTTTCTAAATCGACATTAAAAGCATAGATTCCTTTTATTTTAGACAATGCTTCATTTATAGATTTAACACAACCCATACAAGTCATACCCTCAACTACATAAGATTTATTAATACTTTCTCCTATATATGTTGCAACATAAGGTTTTGGAAGAGAACCAATAATTTCATCTACTGATAAATTTTTATCGTCAAATACAACTTCTATCAATTTATTATCAAAATCTACTTCACAATTTTCAACACCTAAAGAAGTAATAACAGAATTGATTTTTGTTGCACAACCATAACCACACATCATACCTTGGACATTAAATATTTTTTTTGTTGGCAAACTAAACAAACAGGAAACAAAAAATAAATTAAAAATTATTATTTTCATATTTTCTCCAATATAATTACATACTTAAATTAATAATGAAATTAAATTTTTACTATTAATAAAATAATGGTTATAACTAAATTTAAAGTGATAATTATAACTAAATTAATAACAATAAAATGTTACAGAGAAATATTTTCATAGCAATAAATCTTATATTCGGATTTGTGCTATTATATTCATACTATAGGGGAATTACTAACAATCCAGGAATTGGAGAAAAACTTTGGGGAGGTGTTCCTAAATCACTAACGCCATATATTATTTATTCAATGTTTATATCAGCATTAGGATACTTCTTTTTCACCTATTACATACTGTTTAAAGTAGATTTTAATTCAATAAAAATATTTAACCAATTCAATTTTTCATTCTTTATTATAATTTATCTACTAATATTAATTCCATCTTGTTTTTGGATAGATCTTTCCATTGCATATATAAACAGTCCTAATCAAATACTATGGATCTTAATTTGTTCTATCTTATATACTGTAGGGATTAGCTCATTAATATTATTAATAAGTCTTTACAATATTAGGCCACAAGAAACATCTATTTTATTTAATATTTCCTTTATAGGATGTATATTTTTCACAATTCATACTGTATTTTTGGATGGATTACTATGGACAATATTTTTTCATAAATAAATTATAAAAATTATTTTTATTCTATCTTACTAAAATGTAAGGATGTTACTACTTGGATTGCATCCTTAACTAATTTCAATTCAGATTTATGAGTTTTAACTTTAATTTTTCTAATATCTCCATTTGGCAATTTATAATTTATATTATTTGAAATTGGAGCGGGCCCATTTAATTTAAATGGTTCTGAAAAATATTTGCCTATATCTAATTCACCTAATACTATCTCCTTACCAAATAAATTAACATCTAAAATAACTTTCGCTTCTTCAATTTTTAAAAGTATTTTATCAGTTTCTTTATCAAAATTTACAGATAAATAACCTTCAATATTTTTTACAGTCTTTAATTCACCTACTTTTATTTCTATATCTGATAAAAATAAAACTGTATCTTCTTCAATATCTATTCTTGGATTAATTAGAGACCAACGATAAGTAATTAATAATTTTTCTCCCTTATCCTTAATAGGCAAAATTTGATTCAAAAAATCATTAATCATAGTTTCATCTAATGATAAAGAAATATGTTCCTTATAAATTTTAGAATTTTCAATTTGATTAATGCTTATATCTATATTGGAATAAATAAAATTAAAAACAAATAGCAATAATAGGTGAATTCTCATAATAAAATACAAATTTAATTAGCTAGCTACCAAATTCATCCTCTCTATTTAATCAAAAATGAGAGGATTAACCACTATATTTGTACCCTCGACACGATTCGAACGTGTGACCCTCTGCTTAGAAGGCAGATGCTCTATCCAGCTGAGCTACGAGGGCATAATTCAATATCATAAATTACGCTATTATATAATTCTAATACAATAGAAGAAGATTAAAAATGATAAAATATTTTTAATCGAAATGATTTATCTGAATATTGACTGAAATCAGATGAAATTTTATTTTTTCTTTCTAACCTTAAAACATTAAATACAGAAATAATTCTATTAATTAATACTGCTGCAATACTAAAATTTTTAATTTCTTCATAATTTCTACTTTTAAATCTCCAACGATCATATTTATTAATTTTTGCACTTTCTTCATCACTGCAATTTTCATCATCTAAACACCATTGCCATTCATAGCCTTGTCCTTCTTCATAAACTTTTGAATCATCTCCATATAGCCAAAGCATAGTCTTATTGTACTCATCCATACTTGGATAATTTCCAACATGCGCTGCATATAAATTATTTTTACCTGACCAATCAACACCTGCATTTATTACAGAATAATTTTCATACGTATTTTTATAAGAAGTTTCTAACTGATTTGATAATAAAAAAGAAATCCAAATTGAAGTTTCTGCCCACATGAATTTTTTGCTCATCTCATTATAGCCCAAAGATTTCTCTCCCCAACCTGGCAATAATAAAGACTTCCCTGCTTGGATGCCTCCAAAAAGTTGAATATGAAATAAAACAATAATTATGATGCTATTTTTTTTTCTCATTTTTAATAAATGTCATTATAAAAAATATACTACTTACTATTAACAAAATTAAAGAAAAAACGTTCCCAAACTTTGTATAAAAAGTTTTTTTATTTTTTTTATATAAAATCGAAGACATATGACCTTCTTCATTCAATTCGATTTTATTTTCCACAATACCAAGCTCATTAATTATAAGAGATATACCTGTATTTGCACATCTAATAACAGGACGTCTATTTTCAATGGCTCTATAAATAGATTGCCTCGCATGTTGTTGTGGCTCGGGAGGGTTTAAATACCAACCATCATTAACTAAGTAAACAAGGGCATCAGCCCCCATATTAACATGACGTCTATTAATTTCAGGAAAAGTTGATTCATAGCATATCATTGATGTAAATGATATATCATTAATTGTAAATATTTTATCTATTTTACCTTTAGAAAAATTAGCTCCTCCCACATTTATATTTTGTAAAGGTTTAATAATATCAGATAATGGTACATGTTCTGCTAATGGGACTAACTGTCTTTTATGATATACATCTACAAGACCATGCTGATTTAATAAAACACTAGAATTATAAGTTCTATTATTTTCTTTAAAAATATTACCAGTTAACAACATAGAATTATTGCTAAACAATAATCTATTAATAATATTTTCTCTATCTCTTTTATATTGCAATCTATGAAATGGTATAGCAGATTCAGGCCATATAACTAAGTCTGAATTATTAAATTTAATACATTGTTGAGAAGTTGCTATTAATTTTTCTAAATTCTTATCTTTATCTGAAATATTTCTTTTACTAAATAAATTTATATTAGGCTGCAATATGGAATATTTAATAAAATAATTTTCATCATTATTTACATACAAAGCATTTTTATATAATATATAGCCAGAAATCCATGGGAATAAAAAAACAAGTATTAAAATCTTTATGTTTTTTTTATCTATAAAAATAGTTTTATACAAATAAACATTAACTAATAAAATCCAAAAACTAATTCCATAAATACCTGTTATTTCTGAATTTTGAATAAGATAAAAATAATCAATTTGACTATTTGCTAAAGAGACCCAAGGGAAACCTAATAATCCATATGAACGAATAAATTCAACAGAAACCCATACAACAACAAATAAAACAAATCTATACTTAATAAAAAAACGACTAATCCTATTCCATAATAAATATATTAATAATGTGTTTAATGTCATGATTAAAACAGAAATCAACATCGTAATAATTGCGATAATAAAAGATGTACCTATATTGGTTGAAATCCAGAATAAAATTACAAGATGATATACAAAACCCCAAAATAATGAAAAAAATATATTTTTTTTAAAGGATTGTTCATTAAAAACGACATAGATAAATGGGACCAAACAGAACCAAGATAAAAAGCCCAAATAAACAGGCTGTTGAGATAAACCCATCAATAGAGAAGATATAAATACTAGAAAATAATTATTTTTTAACGTCATCTAAATAATTTTGCAAAAAAACTGCTGCAGCTGTCATATCTACATCAGATTTATTATGACCAGTTTTAACACCCTGAAAAATTAAGGATTCTTTAGCAATTTTAGAAGTCAACCTTTCATCATAAACATCAACATCAACTTCAACATTTTTCTTTAATAATTCAACAAATTTCATGACTTTAATTGTCTGTTTTGAAAATTCCCCCTTTAATGTTTTAGGTAATCCTACAATAATTTTATAAATAGAATATTCAACAACTATTAAATTAATATCATTAAAAACATCTCTTGTTTTTAATAAGTCTATAGTCTTTAATGGCTTTGCTATAATTTCAAGTGGATCAGAAACAGCAATTCCAATTCTTCTATCTCCATGGTCTAATCCTAATATTCTATTCATAAAAATCTATTTATATAATTTTTCTTTAATTTTTTTACTAGCCTTAAAAACAATCTTTTTTCTCTTAGGAATAATCACACTCTGGCCTGTATTAATATTTCTAGCATTAGACCTTTCATTTGTATAAAAAATATCAAAAACACCAAAATTTCTTATTTCTATATGAGTTTTTTCTGTTGGCTCTAAAAACATATCTTTAAAAACATCTAAAGTACAATCTAATAAAAATTTAGATTCATCACTATGAATATTTAATTTATACGACAATCTTCTGACTATATCTTTTTTATTATAACTTATATTATTTTTATTCACTTCTTATACCCTTTCAATTTTAATTGGACTAATTGAAGTAATAATTTTATCCTGCAAACGTTTTAACTCTTTAATATTAGAGACTTCTAATATCATAAGACATGTAGCGACTCCATCTAAAGCGCTAATATCAACACTTTTAAGATTTATATTTAATGATGAAGTTGACTCTGTTAAATCTTTTAATAAATGTTTTCGATCTTCAAAAACAATTTTTAATCTTACTAAAAATGGATTTTTATTATTAACATCCCATTGCACTTCTATAAAACGACTTTTATCATCTGATATATTTAAATTATTACATTTAACTCTATGAACTGAAACTCCCTTTCCTTTTGTTATATATCCAACAATCTCATCACCTGGAACGGGATTACAACATTTAGGAAAAGCAATCATAGCGTTAGAAATGCCATCTACAATTACACCCTTAGCCACTCCCCTTGCTCTTCTAATGAATTTTTCAGTTAATGTATCATTGTCATAATGAATATCTAATTTTTCATCTTCAACGATAATCTCATATTTTTCTAATATATCCTTTACAGAATATTTTCCTTTAGCGATATTAGAATAAATTATTTTAATATTGTTATAACCCATTTTTTCAGGATTATTTTCAATTTCTTTTAATAAATTAAGTTTTTTAATTTTTCTTAAAAATTTTTCTAATATTTCTCTACCTAATTCTATGCTTTTATTTTCTTGATCTTTCTTAATAACTCTTTTAATATGAGCAATAGCTTTTGTGGTTTTAACTATTTTCAACCAAGCTTGGTTTGGTGATTGATTAGATGAGGTGATAATTTCAACAGTATCACCATTTTTCAATTCTGAATTTAATTGAGCAATTTTCCCATTGATTTTTGCTCCAGAACATTTTAAGCCTATTTGACTATGTATAGAAAATGCAAAATCAATTGGAGTAGAACCTTTTTTTAATTGATGGACATCACCATTGGGAGTAAAAACAAATATTTCATCCTGAAATAAATCAATTTTTAAAAGTTCCAAAAGTTCATTAGGATCTCTATCTTCGCTTTGTATTACATCAACTAAATTTCTTAACCATTTAACATAATCATCTATTTTAGTCTTAGGATTCAGTTCTTGATTAGGCCGTTCTTTATAGATCCAGTGAGCAGCGATACCAACTTCTGCTAATTGGTCCATTTCTTTCGTTCTAATTTGAACTTCAAAGATTTTACCCTTAATACCAAACACCGTAGTATGTATCGATTGATACCCATTACTTTTAGGAGTAGCTATATAATCTTTGAATCTTTCTTGTAATGGGGTATAAAGTTGATGAATAATACCTAAAACAGCATAACATTCTTCAATTTTATTAACAATAATTCTAATTCCTAATAAATCAAACAATTCATTAAATTTCTTAGAATTAAACTTCATTTTTCTATAAATTGAATAATAGTGTTTTGCTCTTCCTTTAATAAGAGATTCTATTTCAAATTTATTTAATTGATTATTAATAGGTTTTGAAAACTCATCAATTAAAGACTGTCCTTTTTTATTAGTAGCATTAACTTTCTTTTTTATATCTATATATATTTCAGGTTCAATTGCCTTTAAAATTAAATTTTCATAATTCATTTTTAATTCATTCATACCTAATCTATGAGCTAAAGGAGCATATAAATCTCTCGTTTCTATTGCTATTCTATGTTGTTTTTTAATTGGGAGGTATTTTAAAGTTTTCATATTATGTAATCTATCAGAGAATTTTATAATAATAACTCTAAGGTCTTTTGCAACAGATAAAAACATTTTCATCAAATTTTCAGCTTGCCTATGCTTATTATCTTTAAATCTAATTCCCGATAGTTTTGATACTCCAAATACTAATTGAGACACATCAGTATTAAATTTAATTTTTAAATCTCTTTTAGTTACAGCTGTATCTTCTATAGTATCATGCAATAATCCTGAAACAATAGTATCAATATCCATATTCCATTTTATCAATTGAATACATACTTCTATACAATGATTAAAATAAGGATCACCAGATTTTCTTTTTTGTCCTTTATGTGCAGATTCGCCAAATTGATATGCTTTCCATATAAAATCAATATTATCATCATTTAAAATATAATTATCTGGGAATGACTTTAATATTTTCCTGAAACCTAATGGATATTGTAAATTTTTATTAGATAAATATTTTTTTAATAATTCTAAAACCATATGAATTAAAAAATAATTTTATGTTGGCAAAGAAGGATATTCAGAATGGATAGATTCTAAATTATTAAATCTAGCATATTTATCTACAAATGAAACCTTTACTATACCAGTTGGCCCATTTCTATGTTTTGCTATAATAATTTCTCCAAGACCCCTATCTTCTTCTTCTTTTGAATATACATGTTTTCTATAAATAAACAACACAACATCTGCATCTTGCTCAATCGCTCCACTCTCTCTTAAGTCGGACATTATAGGTCTATGATCAGTTCTAGATTCAACAGCTCTTGATAATTGTGATAATGAAACAATAGGGACATCTAATTCTTTTGCCAATGCTTTCAATGACCGTGATATAAAAGAAATTTCTTGTTGACGACTTTCCATTCTAGTTGAAGCATTTAATAATTGAATATAATCTATAAATAAAATATCAATATCATGTTCAGATTTTAAATGCCTTGCTTTAGCTCGCAATTCCATAATATTTAAATCAGCTGAGTCATCTATGTAAATACCAGAATCTGATAAAGCACTAGCAGCATCTGATAATTTAGGCCAATCATGTTTAGGTAATTTCCCTGTTCTAACGGCATGACTATCTACTTTAGCTTCAGAAGTTAATAATCTCTCAACTAATTGTTTACTAGACATTTCTAAACTAAAAAAACCAATCTTACATTTAGAATTCAGTGCTGCATTCCGAGCAAAATTAAGAGCTAAAGCTGTTTTACCCATAGAAGGTCTTCCAGCCAATATAATTAAATCTGACTTTTGAAACCCTGTTAAAAGATTATCTAAATCATGAAAGCCCGATCCCACACCAGTTAATGCTCCTGTTTTTCTATTTCCCCAAGAATCAAGGACTTCAGTTAAGATTGGATTAAGTTTTTGAAATTTATTTTTTTCCGAATCTTGAGATAAATTAAATAAAGTCTGTTCTGCCTTATCAAGAATCTGATTCACTTCATCTTGATTTTCATAAACTTCATCTGTCATATTTTGTGCAACTTTAACTATATTCCTCAATATAGATTTATCTTTAACAATATTTGAATAATAATCCACATTATGGGCTGATGGAGCACTTTCTGTTAGCCCTGTTACATAATATGCTCCTCCTACATTTTTTAATTCTTTATTTTTCTTCAATTGTTCAACAACTGACACATGATCAATATTTTTATTACTATTAAAGACTTCAAGAATACTATTGTAAATAATTTTATTTTTTTTTATATAAAAATCATTAGCACTCAATATTTGAATTACTTTATTTGCTGCTTCATCATTTATTAACATACAACCCAATACAGCTAATTCAGCTTCCTCAGAATGAGGTGAAATTTTAATATTTTTATCAACATCAGACATTTATATATTTATCTCTAATTAATTTAAAATCAGACCATGCTTTTCTTTTAAGATTATTATCTTTTAACAATTCAAGAGGATTTAATGTCACTATTAAATCTGAAGAATAATATTTTGAAATTAAATTATTATTATTTTCAATTGAAAAAGATAATAATTTTAGATATGCTTGCTTTCCTAATACAATAATTAAATTAGGATTGATATTTTTAATTTTTAATTTATAATCAATATTTTTATAATTAGAATATTGTTGATTAAACGATTTTAAATTATCATACTTAAAAAAAGTTATTATATATACATCCTCTCTTTTTAGATTAATCGCTTTAAGCATTTTATCTAATAAAGCACTACTATCTTTATAATTATATTTTGTTTCTTTTATATTAGATAAATCAAAATAATCTAAGAAAACAAAATTTGATTTTTCAAATCCTGATCCAAAAATACAATAATTTTTTTTATGGTTTTTAGAACTTATTTTATTAATATAAAATTCATCGGAATATAAATCTTGGTATAACTTAAGATATGATATAATATTATTCTTCTGTTCCATCTTCATCTGAACCTACTTCTTTCCAATCTAAATCATCATCCATAAATTCTTTCAATGCCACTATAATTGGCTTAGGTTGATTATAATCCACATCATCAATTTCTTCTATTACAGATAACTGATCTGAATCTTCTATATTTTCTTCAACTTTATACATCTCATAACGATCATCTATAATCTGTCTTGCACGTTTAGAAATAATCATTATATTTTTATATATTGAATCTGATTTCTTTAAAAAATTTTTAATAGATATTGTCTCTAAATTCATTTAATTAATTCCTTTATTTTTTTATCAATTTTTTCTGTGGTTTTATCTAAATTCTCATTAATAAAATGAAGATTAAATTTTTCTTTATACCCCATTTCTAATTCAAATCTTTTCAGTCTTTGTTTAATTAATGTGTCTGATTGGTCATCTCTCCCTTGCAATCTATTTGTTAATGTATCGATTTTTTCCTGATTATCAAAACCTGGAGGTTCAATAAATATCGAAATAACGTCATCAGCAAATTCTTCAATAATATTCATGCTACCTTTAACGTCAATATCAAGTAACATAATTTTATTATTATCTAGACATTCTTCTATAGGTTCTATGAGAGTTGCATATCTATTACCATGAACAAACTCCCATTCTACAAATTCTCCAAAGTTTTCCTTATGTTCAAAATCTTTGATTGTCATAAAATGATAGTCAACTCCATCAATTTCATCGGGTCTTTTTTCTCTTGTAGTAGCTGAGATTGAAAAATTCCAATTAGAATTTTGATTTAACAATTTTTTACATATAGAAGTTTTTCCTGTCCCTGAAGGAGCAGATATAACAATTAATTTACCTCTTTTCATAATATATTTTGCACCTGTTCTCTTATTTTTTCTAAAATATTTTTAATTTCTATTATAATATAATTTATTTTCAAATTATTACTTTTAGATGAAATAGTATTCACTTCTCTATTAAACTCTTGTAAAATAAAATTAATTTTTTTACCAGAATTTTTTCTATCATTAATAGCCTTGAAAAATAAATTAATATGACTTCTAATCCTAACTATTTCTTCATCAATGTCTTTTTTTTCAATCAATATTGCAATTTCCTGATACAAACGATCATTTTCAAGATTAACATCCGAAAAATGTTTTTTAATTTTTTGTTTATATTTTTTTATTTCACTAGAAATATTACTTTTTGAATAACTCGCAATTAAATTAACTTTTTTATCTATGTCCTTTAATTTAGAAATAAAATCTTTTTCAATATGTTGCCCTTCTTTTTTTCTACAATCAATTAATTCAGCCAATGCTTTTTTAACTGCTCTTAAAATTATATTTTTATTTTTAGAATTTGAAATATTGTTTTTCAAATCGAACATATCTGGAATTCGCATTAATTGAGATAATGGCAACTTCTCATTTGTATTCATTGCTTTTTGCAGCTGTTTAACCTGATTCATGCATGAATTAAACTTATCATGATTCAATTTAAATGCATTCTTATTAGACTTAAAATTCGTAGCAATTGAAATTTTTAAAAAAATTTTTCCTCTTTCACATTTATTTCTAATTAATTGTATGATTTCTTCTTCATAAACGGATATTGAATCATCATTTTTAACTACCAAATCAAAATATCGACTATTTAATGATTTTAATTCAACAGAAAAAATATATTCTTGATTAGAGATTTCAGACTTTCCATAACCTGTCATACTATTTATCATATTTTAAATCCTACAAATTAGATTATTAATGTGATTTCATTATAATATATAATAATAATATAAGAACTTTATATTTATTTAAAATCTTTAATTTTTATAGAAATTCCTAATTGATTAAAATCACCAAAATTAAAAGTATTATTTACGTAACTATAATCAATATCAAAAAATCTCATCTTAATCCCTATTCCAATAGATAATCTTGAATCATTAGCCCCTAATCTTAAAAAAACTAATTCTTCAATAATATACTCTATTCCATATTTAAATTTCAAAGAACTATCATATTCAAATGAGTACAAAATATTGTCACCAAAAAATGTATAATTGATATAAAAAGTAGTTTTATATTTTTCAGAATTGCTATTACTCCATTTTTTAATTGACAATAAATCTTTAACTCCAAATCCAATTTGATTATTATTTAAAAATCTAACATAATTGAAATCAAAACTTATGCCAAAAGCATCATAATAATCTATCTTGTGAAAAATTGGCTTAATATTAAAATTAAAAATATTATTATTAATTTTTTTATTATAAGATAACAATATCCCTATTTCAGAATCTCTATATAAATAAATATCAGTGTAATCTATTTCTCCAATATCAGGTATATTATTGCCATTATCAGTCCAAGAATCTTCTGTGTTATAATTATTATTAATTAAACGTCTAACTAATCCAAAATATAAATTAGAATTTTTTTCTATATATATTGAAGAACCGAAATAAATAGTATTACTAATACTTTGAGTCTGCGAAGATAAACAAAAATAAAAATTTTTATTATGATATTTTTTATCTACATCAAAGATATTAATAGGAGCATCAAACATTGAATTCAAATTATCACCAGATAAATGAATGCCACCTAAAGCAATATTACGTGGACTTGATATACTACTAAAAATATTATCATCCCAATTTGAATATAAAACTGAAATAAAAAAAAATATGTGAAAAAAAAAATTCCCAAATTTCATAATTTCTTTTTTATATCATTAAGTTTATTAATAGCTTGTATCGGAGTAAGAGATTCAATATCTATATTTTTTAATTCTCTTAAAATTTCATCTTTAAAATCAAAAATTTCAATCTGTTTTAAATCTATTTTATTTTTAGACACTTTTAAATTAGACTGTTTTTTATTTTGCGTTAAATCTTCTAATAGTTCCTTAGATCTTGATGTAACATAACTAGGAATACCAGCCATTTTTGCTACGTTAATACCATAGCTTTTACTTGCTCCCCCATCTTCAATCTTTCTTAAAAAATAAATTTGTTCATCTTGTTCCTTAACTAAAACATTCAAATTAAAGGCATCTGATAATTCATTAGCAAGATTAATTAATTCATGATAATGTGTAGCAAATAAAGTTTTAGCTTTAATTTTACTATTATTATGCAAATATTCTATAATTGACCAAGCTATTGATAAACCATCATAAGTAGATGTCCCCCTTCCTATCTCATCTAAAATAATAAGGCTATTTTTTGTTGCATTATTTAAGATATTTGCCGTTTCATTCATTTCTACTAAAAAAGTAGATTCTCCTTGAGATAAATTATCACTAGCACCAACTCTAATAAAGAGTTGATCTACAATTGAAACTTCTGCTTTTTCAGCTGGTACAAATGAACCAATTTGAGATAAAATACTTATAATACCAAT
>CETH01095750.1_pt1 | contig 13908 bp, 18 predicted proteins | sample 361461 | NCBI WGS metagenome assembly CETH01 (sample SAMEA2622695, study PRJEB7988) | marine metagenome | isolation source: saline water (ENVO:00002010), including
GCAGGCAAAGGAAGCGTTGGCGAGGAGGGGATTCCCCACCAGGCCGGACCCGACCCACAACCCGCCCCAGCACGAAGAGGCGAGGGGCCCTAAGGCCCGCAGGTACGTTGAGACAGTGTTTAACATAAAATGATAAGCAAGCCAAACATAAACACTAAGAATCTTCAGCAAGTGAAAATTTAGCTGGATAAGGAACCTAATTGGCCTTGAGGCGGTGGTCGAGCAAGCGCCGTCACTTAATGCCCATTATGCAGATCTCAGTCAATTTTGAGATCGTGAGACAATTATAAGAAGTACTGGCTTTTGGTTGATAAATAGTATTAAGACGCCTTATCATGCGAGTGTTATTCCCCCTCTAATCTTCTTATGGAGAAACCAAACATGAAACGTTCGTCCTTGCTTAAGCTCCTTGGACTGGTCTTTGCGTTCGCTTTAGTTGCCGCATCCTGTGGTGACGATGGAGCGTCTGTTCGCGAGGTCGGTTCGGCTAGCTCGTCCAGCGGTTCCGGCAGCGGCTCTGGTTCCGGCAGCGGCTCTGGTTCCGGTAGCGGTTCCGGTAGCGGTTCCGGCAGTGCATCCGCCTCGGCTTCGGCCTCCGCATCCGCGAGTGGCAGTGCCTCTTCTTCTGGAAGCGCCTCAGCGTCTTCTAGCGCCCCAGCCAAAGCGGGCGCGGAAGTCACAGATGACGCTACCGCCGGAGAAGGTGGCTACGACTACGCCTCTAATGTCGATAACCATCGCTTGTTGGTGCTCGATATGTGTGACATGAACGACTTGCTTGGCGCCAGTCCTATTGACTTTGAAGCCGTTGCTGATATTTACAACAATGGAAAGAACGCAGAAAAGAGTGATGGATCCTTCCGAACTCTTGGTGGCTTCGCGTCAGCAGAAGGCAAAAAGCATGCTCACGACACCTACTACGGCAGTCCTGGATCCCTTGACGCCTTCATTACATCCGCGCTCGAGGGCACAGGCATGTTTGCAGGTGAGGCCGACGGTGTACGTAAGCAGGGTGTCCAAAAAGGCATGCAGAACCAGGCCTTACTCGCATACGTAACCCATGAGCTCAATTCAGCCGTTGCGAAAACGGCCGATGGCAACTGGGCAGGCGCTGTCCACAACTGGGACGAAGGTTGGGCCTTCTACCATGGAGCTAATGGAAGCTGTGGCCCATACGGCACAGCCAACAAACGTGGCGGTAACTTCGGCACGCTTGGCTCTGATGGTGAGACCGCCCAAGCTAACGAGGCAATTCTCAGCGCTATGATCGCAGGCCGTGATGCACTACTGCGAGGAAACGCAGGTGGAGCTGAAGCCGCAGCAAATCTCGTCAAGCGTGGTGTGGTCATCACTTACTCCCAGGCGGTAATGCGATACGCAGTGAAGGTTGAAGCCGACCTTGCTGAGGGCGACATGGACAAAGCCCGTATTCACCAGGCTGAGGGCCTTGCCTTCTGGCGAGTACTTGAGCCTGAGCTTGGTGTGCTTGGCATGTTTGCGGAAACGATCGAGACCTTGAACAGTGCTTACGAACTGGAGAACGAACCCGGTTCGGGCCCATCGTCCGATGATATTCGTACCGCCCTGTATCCAGTCTGGGGTCTATTGGAGATCGGTCGCGACGATATAGGCAGCTTGCAATAACGAAATCCTTATCGGTGTACTTGCCTCAGGGCAAGTAGGTCTCAGCCGTCGTTCTCAGTGGGTGCACACTTACCTGAGAACGGCGGCTGCTTCCGTTAGTCGTCTTAAGTGCTACAGCGGTTTGGAGCCTTTGTGGCGAATATTGGCCCACCTCGCCAAAACGTGTACCCCAACCCTTCAAAATGAGTAAGGTTTGCTTGATGTCAGTAGTTGAGAACTCTGAAACCTCTGAGGCTTCTATGCGGACGGCTACTAGCCGCACAGTTACTCAAGTACTCACTGTCAACGCCAAGACCACTGAGATCCGGTTCGGAGAAGACGAGTACCTACTGGTGCCCGCAACGATAGATCGAACTGCAGCAAGTCAGTGGCTTGCCTCTATGCGACGCATAGATGGAGTTTCGCTGCAATTCGGTAAGCCAGGAGCTACCGCAAAGCTTAAGGGAGCGAACCGGCTGGCCCCTAGAGCCAGAAGGGTGCCGCTGAGCACTGCGCTAGGACTGCTCGACAGTGGGGTAAGAGGCGAAATCACAGTTACCAGAAAGCAGGGTTCCTGATGGTTGTCTGCCACTGTCTAGCAATAAATGACGTCACCATTAGAGAACTGCTAGAAGCAGGTGCTCTCAGCGCTGAAGAGATAGGTACTCGCTGTGGAGCAGGTACCGAATGTGGAGCCTGCGTCGAACAGGTGCAACGCCTCGCCGGGCCTCAGAGCTTTGTGATTCGGCGAGCCGTCGCTTAGGGCGCAAATCGCGATATCAGAAGTAAGTTGCAGCGCACGCTAAGCGACTGCATATATGGTCTGCATTGCACGAGCTAGGAGACCTCACGCAATGCAAGGATCAGAGCCAGTAATCGCGTTTCTCAACGAGGCGCTTACCGCTGAATTAACCGCGATTAACCAGTACTTCGCGCACGCAAAAATTTGTGAAAACTGGGGATGGAAAGGTCTTGCTAAGACCTTTCGTGATGAATCGATCGAAGAAATGCATGATGCCGAAAAGCTCATCGAGCGCATTCTTTTGCTCGAAGGTCACCCCAACGTCCAACGCATCGGCAACATCGCCATTGGAGAGTCGGTTGAAGAACAACTCAGGCTTGACCTGCAACTCGAGATTGAAGCGGTCGAACGATATCGGCGAGGCGTCGAGATTTGCCTCTCGGAAGCTGACCCTGGCAGCCGAGAACTCGTTGAGCACCTCCTCGTAGGGGAAGAGCAACATCTTGACTGGATCGAAACTCAACTTTCGATGATTGACGACATCGGCATCGAGCGGTACCTCCAATCGTCGATTGGTGAGGAATAGGGCTTTTACCCGTGTGTTGTCAGCGTCGAACCCTGAGTTGACACCACTTCAAAACCGAGTTCAAGGGCGGCAGGTATTTGATGGCTATCAAAGGTCAAGTACGTCAAGGGTCTAGGGAGCCGATCAGCGGCTGCTAGATGCAGTGCATCTACCGTGCCAAGTTGAAAGGTGGAACCGATTTCAACGGCGCGCGCCAAACAACGTTGATCAGCGGGCACGACGGCCACGCGCTCCCAATCCTCTCGGAAAGTTGCCCACAACATCCTTTGCTCATCGGTGCCCGAAGCGACCCTATGCAGAGCTAGCTGAACCTCGGTCCGGGCTAGCGCTGAGGCACACCAAACTGGATCGGACATCAGGTAATCGTTCACTAACTCGTGGCCAGGTTCCGACAAATAGCGTTTCAACAAAGCAGAGCTATCTAGGGCTACGGTCATCAACGACCTCGTATTTCCCTCAACGCCCGATCACTTGATAATCCGGCGGGCAGTTCAAACTTCGCAGTTGACATTTCTCTGTCCTCATTGCTGGGTGCCAGCACTAGCCCGGATGCGATTAACGCTTCTAAAGAAGTCTCACCGGCTAGTTGAGTGATAGGAGACAACTGAGCGACTGGAAGTCCATCAAGGGTCACGAAAATGGTATGACCGTTGCTCGCAGCTCGTAAGTAGTGTGCCAAGTTGGCGCGGAGGTCTCGAGTGCCAACGTTTTGTGCCGTGGACGAAAGTGCCATGCTTAAACCCCAAGCTAGAAATGTGTACACCAAAGTACACAATCAATTTGTTGAATGCGCGCCAACCGGCTAAAACAGTGCCTCTAACAACTGAGCGAAAAGGTACTCATCGTGAACTTTGCATTCACAGAAGAACAAGAAGAGCTTCGGAGCTTCATCCGGTCCTTCATGGAAGATAAATCTGCCGAAGCGACTGTCAGAGAACTGATGGAAACCGAGGACGGTTACGACTCTGCGGTCTGGAGTCAAATGGCGGAACAACTCGGGCTGCAAAGCATGATCATTCCCGAAGAGTACGGTGGCCAAGGATTCGGCTACGTTGAACTGGGCATAGCGCTCGAAGAGATGGGTCGCAGCCTTCTGTGTGCACCATTTTTCAGCACCGTCGTTCTTGCAGGCAACGCGATCATCCATTCCGGGAACGAAGATGCAAAGGCTTCGCTCTTGCCCGGCATAGCTGATGGCAGCACAGTAGCGACCCTCGCACTAGCGGAAGCCAACGGACGTTGGGACGCAGAGGGTATAACTGTCGAGGCGAGTGGGACTAGCGACGGGGCCACTATCAGCGGCGAAAAGATGTTCGTCACCGATGGAGCGACTGCAAACCTTTTTGTCGTCGCTGCTCGAGCTGATGGAGGCATTCACCTCTACACCGTCGACGGAGATGCAGCAGGGCTAACACGCGAGAATCTCTCCACAATGGACCAAACGCGCAAGCAGGCTCGAATCAACTTTGACAACACGCCGGCAAGCCACCTCTGTGACTCGAATGACTTCGCTTATATCAGCCAAATCTTGGACCTAGCTGCAGTAGCGCTCGCCAACGAACAGGTGGGCGGAGCACAGTTCGTGATGGACATGGCGGTGCAATACGCCAAGGACCGCGTCCAATTCGGCCGTCCGATCGGTTCCTTCCAAGCCATCAAACACAAGTGCGCAGACATGTTGTTGGAAGTTGAGTCAGCAAAGTCAGCTGCTTACTATGCCGCCTGGTGCGCTTCGGAAATGAACGACGAATTGCCGTCAGTAGCTTCCTTAGCCAAGGCGTACTGCTCAGAAGCGTATTTCCATTGCGCTGCTGAAAACATTCAGATTCACGGAGGCATCGGATTTACCTGGGAACACCCAGCTCACCTCTACTTCAAGCGAGCCAAAAGCTCCGAATTGATGTTTGGTGACCCCGCCTATCACCGTGAACTCTTGGCCCAAAGAATAGGGCTCTAAATATTCCTTTCTGACCTAGAGAGGGCTAACACGTCATGCTCGGCCTAGCGGTTGCAGTCTCCCTAGCCATCGGCTTCATGGTCGCGGCTGGGTTCGTCGGACGCGAAACACGAAGGCTAAGCACCCAACCTCGCCAGCCCGTCTGGCGACTCGAAGAGGCAGCGCTATTCGTTGAGGGCGAATTGCCCTTCGACGTTGCAGCCAAAACTGACCCCGACACGTTAAGGGAGCTACTTAGGATTCACCTCAACCAGCTCCAGTTCAACTCTGAGTCAGAACAAGCAGACGAAGTTAATGATGACCCCTCTGCAGCGCTGCAGAATCTGTATCGGTATGCGCGATCAAAAGATATCGAAATTACCCGACCCACCGTTGAGGCGATCCTGGCTGCTCATTTGCATTACCTGAAGCTGATTGGGGCGCTCGGTACAACTCAAACCTCTGAGTAAGGCAAAATAGAGAACATGGAACCGCCCAAAGAACTAGAAGGCCACAGATTCGTCGGCGACAAGCGCAATCAGCGCCTCTATGACTTAGAAATGTCCGGCTCGGCCATTGAAGCGGCGGTTGAAGATCTATGCAAGGCGAAAATGTATGCAACCTTCGGCCCCGATGAACTTAGAGAAGCCCGCAATCGCGGCTACAAGCTAGCGGCCTGCTGCCGCTGAAGAAAACGGCTCAACCTTGCCCGTCACCATTACCGAAACCCGCATAGACGGCACCCCACACTTAGAAGCCTTTCTTGTTCGACCTGAACGCCCGGCCCATGACGCCCCGTCGATGCTTCTCTGCCATGGCTTCCCATCAGCCCAGCGACCAGGTATCCCCAGCAGGTCATACGAACAGTTCGCGGAGCGCGTGGCTGAAGAACAGGGGTGGACAGTGTTGGCTGTCAGCCTTCGCGGTTGCGGACAATCAGAAGGCCAATTTTCGATGCTTGGCTGGCTTGACGATGTAGCGAGGGCAATCCAAAAACTTCGGGACGAGGGATCTCAACGGATATGGCTGGTGGGATCCACCACTGGCGGGTCGCTAGCGATCATGGCGGCAGCACGCGACCCCGAGATTCGAGGAGTTGCTGTAATGGCCCCTCGAGCTGATTTCGATGATTGGGCGTCCGACCCACGTCGCTTCTTGCAACACTGTCGCAATGTAGGAGTAGTTGACGACGAGGAGTACCCCTCATCGGTTAACCAATGGTCCGATGAACTCCGCCAGCACCGAGCGATCGATTCGGTCAAAGATCTAGGTTCACGACCATTGCTTATTTTGCACGGAACTAACGACCGCCAAGTGCCCCCCGACGATGCGCGACATTTGGCCGAAGCTCATCATTCGCCCGAGCTTCGACTGGTGAGCGGGGCAGATCACAGAATTCGTCACGACCCCCGAGCGTTAGCCGTTCTGCTTGGGTGGTTAGAACGACAAGCTGTAGAGAGCGTCGACTAATCCGCAACCTGCTTTTTGGCAATCAACATCGTCGGAACCACTCGAATTACCACCTCACCGTTCTGGTTGACGAGCTCGTTAGTAAGTTCCAGAAATCCTAAATTTGGTCGGGAGTTACTCTCTCGCATGCTCAAAACTTCGATTCGTAACGTCAATATGTCACCCGCTCGAGCGGGTGCTGGCCAAGCTAACTCTGATGCTCCAGCTGCTCCGAGACAGTTTTCACCCAAGAAATCATCGGCGCTTAACCGCATCATGAGCGACCCCGTATGCCACCCAGACGCAATCAGACCCCCATATATGGTTTGGGCAGCTGCTTCCGGATCAATATGAAAACGCTGAGGGTCGAATTGGGTTGCAAAAGCGATCATCTCTTCCTCAACCATTTCGACACTGCCCAAAGTGAACGAGTCACCCACAGAAAAGTCCTCGTAGTAGCGGTCTTTCAGAGGAATGTCAGATGTCATTTCTTTCTCCTTGCTGAACTTCTTTGCTCTCTCAAATGCATGAGGGCTTCAGGTGAATCGAGGTCTGCTACCGAATGGAACCCGGTGGTTGAATATACGCCGCTCATCGACTCCCAACCCTGCGGAACGACACCGAATCTTTTGGCTAGAACGGCGATAAATATTGCGACTTTTTTTTCTCCGAAACCAGGCAATGCCAGCAACCTGTCGCGCAGACTCGACGCGTCGGACACCCCGGCCCACACCTCATCGGGATTCCCTGCGTATTCCTCAACCAAATAAACACATAACGAATGGGTTCTCGTAGCCATTGACTTCGGAAAGCGATGCAGGGCAGGCTTCTCAGCGAATAAATGGACTAAGGCATCAGGCGAGATTTCGGCCAGGCTTGTTGCATCAAGGCGCTTCCCTAAACGTTCTTGCAGTAGCAACGGGGCAAGAAATGCGCGTTCAATCGGAAATTGTTGATCCAACAACATTCCGATCAGTAGCGCCAAGGGATTGTCATTCAGCAGGTCGTCGGCATCGCTGTTTCCTGTGAAATGCAGAGAGCTAGGCATCTTGAGCATTGGGACGGAACATGACTACCTACATTCGGATCCATGAGAGCAACGGTTATTCACGCGTGGAACAAAGCTCAACACAAATCTAATCTTGCCAACAGCTACGAAGTGGGTGCCAAGTGCGTGTTTCTAGGACCTGGGTGATGTATGAAGTATTGCAATGACTATTGACGTCTATACCGACGGAGCTTGTCTGGGTAATCCTGGACCCGGTGGATGGGGGTTTGTGGTCGATCAGGGTCTATGGGCATCAGGTTTCGACCCTCACACAACGAATCAACGAATGGAATTGACGGCTGCCAGTGCAGCTGTCCAGGCTCTTGATGGTCCGTTACGAGTTCACAGCGATTCAACGTATGTGGTGAATTGCTTCGTCCAAGAATGGTGGAAAGGATGGCTGAAGCGAGATTGGAAGAACTCAAAGAAAGAACCCGTCGCGAATCGAGATCTGTGGGAGCCCTTCATAGAGCTGGTTAATGCACGCGGAGATGTTGAGTTCTTATGGGTGAAAGGCCATGCGGGTCACCGCCTTAACGAAGCAGCCGATCAGTTGGCAACGACCGCAGCAGCCCAACAAGCCGCGCAGTCTGGAGGAATTTTCACTGACGCGATTGTGCGCGGCATACAAGTAGATGGATCTGGAGGTGCACAACAACCAGAGGACAACACAACGCACAGCATCGCTATCTTTGGTCACCGTCCGCCCGAACTTGGAGGCTACGGGGAGAACTCAACGACGCTTTCAATTCGCCGCCGGATGATTGAGCTGCTCAGAGCGAAAGTACAGATGCACTCGGACCTTCAAGTTGTAACCGGCCTGGGTCTAGGAGCAGAGATGCTCGGGGCAGAAGCAGCGGCAGCAGCAGCGGTGCCTTACAGGGTCGTTCTTGCCTTTGACGGTATGGAAGAACGGTGGCCTGACGCCACTCAAAAACGTTTCCATGAACTTTTGTCCGCTGCCCTGTCGGTAACTACTGCTAGCGATGAGACGCCGAACAACGGTGACGAATTCGGCAAAGCAATGGGTAGACGCGATGACGCAATAATCCGGTTAGCTGATGAGGCGATCGTTGTCCGCGACCCCAAAGACCGCACGTTGGGAGCACTGCAAAAAAAGCTCGAACGACAGTTCGAAGAAGACGTTTGGATCATCGAACCAGACCAATAAATCGGCTGCGAATTAACGGGTTACCCGCCCCTTTACCAAACTGAAATCATGAGCAGTCACGACGCAAAGCACCCGCTTGTCGTCAATCCAAGAACGTTCACTTGGTGCATAGCCGGTGATAGCCATGTGGACCGGATCAAAATTGTGACCAGTGGCAGTGCGAAATCGATCTAGGCAACCGCTTTTTGCAATTTGAGAAACTGCAGCGGCGCCGGGCCAATCACTATCAGCGAGATCAAAAACAGCAAACACCTCCGCGATGTGTTCGTCCTCACACGGAACAGCATCAACGAATTCAATCTCGTCATCTCCGAGCTGGAAACAATCGCCGGGGAGCAAACGAAGCACCCCCACTTGTCCGGCGGCTTCTATATCGCCGGACTCGTTGCGAACTGAATCATCAATTAAGGATGGGTCAGTATTTTCTCCACACCCTGTTCCAAGCAACAGCGCTATCAACAAAAAAGAGAAAAGTCTCACTGCGCGCTCAGCTCGTCTCAACTAATCCTGCGAGTCTGAAAAGCGTTCGTTCCATGTTCTTCAAATGCCGGCGCGGATAACCCACCGCCTCTATGACCAACGGCAGACGCGAGGTCGACCAATCAAAGGTTTCTGCGACCAACGTCTTTCCATCGACAGGACGTAACTCATAACGCCATCGATGACCACCGAAATGCCCCCACGCAATCAGCCGATTCTCCTCAAATTCCAGCACCCGACTCTTGATGCGGTAGGGAAGCCATAGGCGCATCCTCATTGCAAAGGTGCTCCCTAGAGACAAACGTGCTTGTTTGCCAAGATGACCTTGCACCGTGTCCGACCCATCAATTGCGGCGTGCTGTGATGGATCAGCCAACACATCAAATATCACAGAAGCTTCAGCTTGAATGAGCCGTTCACAGGTGACGGAGCGACGAGCCATACCTAAAACCTAGTTGGAGTCCAACGCTGTAACGTTCACTCAGATTCAAATAGCAAGCCGGGTAGAACTCCTCGACCCCGAACTACTCCACCGTCCGCTGCAAATAGAATCCATGACGGCTGAGAAGAAACGCCGAAATAGTTCCACAGAGTCCCATCAGCGTCCTCGATGTGGGTTAGGTGACCCAGATTGTGGCGCTCAACAAAGGCCAAATACTCGGTGGGTTCGTCGCGCCCAGGCAATCCAATAATCGCTATTTCGCTTTCCTCACTTAGAGCGGCGACCGCCGCTGCTTCAGCGTTGCACGCCCCTCACCAGGGAGCCCAAAACCATAAAAGAACTTCACGTTGAGCTAAAGACAAAGGATCAAATGACTCCCCGAAAAGAGTCAAACCCTCCAATGTGGTTAGTGCGGTCGGTACTCCGAGGCCTACCTTTTCTTTCGCAGTAGGACTTTGGATCACGTCGACTGTTGTGACAGATGTCTCCACAGCAGTAGAAGTGGCCCAATCGTCACTAGGTTCGCTATTGCTGCATGCAACTAGCAATATGAGCATCAACACAACTGAGCTCTTATGGAATCCCATCCGCACTTGCTAAAGGCTATGGGACTCAGCGTCTAGGGACGCTAGATTCAGACTAAGTGAGCACGCGAGCGTTAATAATCACGGCACTAGTAACTGGCCTCGCCATACTTGTCGCGTTTGCTGTACAGGTGCTTATCGCTATCTAGGCGAAGTTCAGGTAGTCCCGAATACGATCAAGACTTTATTTCGTGTCTATTAGGATGACAGCACCATGACTTCCAAGGACTTTGATCTCGTAGTCATCGGAGGCGGACCCTCTGGCTACGCCGCAGCGTTTGCCGCAGTAGCTGCTGATCTAAAAGTCGCTCTAATTGAACGTGATCGCATCGGTGGCACCTGCCTTCATCGAGGCTGTATCCCTGCTAAAGAACTATTGGAAACCGCTGCGGTACACCGGACCGTCGCCCATGCCGGAGAATTTGGAATCAATACTCCAGAACCGGTCATCGACTTTTCCGTAGCTCAAGAAAGAAAACGAGCCGTCGTGGAACGGCTATTCACAGGAATCACTCATTTAGTCGGAAGTAAAGACATCACAGTGCTAGAGGGGACCGGCAGATTAGCTGACGACCATGCCGTGGAGATCAGTCTTAACGATGAATCCAGGAAAGTTGTAACTGGTGAATCCATTGTTATAGCCGCAGGTTCAATGCCTAGAACTCTCCCTGGCTTCGACGTGGACGGCCAAACGATACTGACATCTGAGGAGTTGCTAGAACTCAACAGTCTGCCCGCGAGCGTCGCCATCATCGGAGGAGGAGCTATTGGCTGTGAATTCGCCTCAATGCTGTCCGATCTTGGAACGCAGGTCACCGTTGTCGAAGCAACCGAAACGCTCGCACCCGGAACCGACGCGGACATAGCCAAATCCTTGCAACGATCTTTCAAAAAGAGGGGCATTGACGTTGTGACATGCGCATCAGCGAACAGCCACAGCCCTCACCAGGATGGAACAGTTGTTCACCTGAACAATGGAACAGAATTGGACGTAGAGAAGGTGGTGGTGTGTGTCGGTAGAAGACCTTTCACCGATCATCTAGGCGTCTCAGACACTTCGATAGAGGTTGACGAAGACGGATTCGTGGTCGTCGACGAGCTCTGTCGAACCAACTTGCAACATGTATACGCGATAGGAGATGTGATTGGCACACCCCAATTGGCGCATGTCGGATTTGCTGAAGCGATGCTCGTTGTTCGCGACATCGTGGGTCAAAACCCGCGCCTCATAAATTATTCCCGAGTCCCTTGGGCGATTTACTGCCACCCCGAAATCGCATACGCAGGCCTCACCGAACAGCAAGCAATGGACCTCGGATACGACGTCGTCACGAGTCAACATAGGTTCGCAGGAAATGCCCGAGCTTTGATTCACAACACGACTGAAGGCATTGTGAAACTTGTCGCGCAACGCCGCCCCGATGGGCAAGCAGGTCAGCTCTTAGGGGTCCATCTCATTGGCCCACACGCCACGGAACAACTCAGCCAAGGCTATTTGGCGGTCAATTGGGAAATTGAGGTCGACGAAATTGCAGAATTCATCCAACCGCACCCCACGCTCTCAGAACTGTTCGGCGAAGCCGCTCTAGAGCTAGCTGGCCGTACCCTCCACGGGTGACCTATACCACCGTGAAATCAACACCTAACTCCACGAAGGCTCTGAACTAAATGCTTCGAGTCCGGTGGCTAGGCAGCGTCGAGTACCGAGAGGCACACGATCTTCAACGACGACTTTTCAATGCCAGCACAGACGACCACCTCCTCTTACTCGAACATCAACACGTCTTCACCGGCGGTCCCAATGCTGACATGTCCAACCTACTGACCAACCCGTCAACGTTGGGAGCAACATACGAGCGGACCGATCGCGGAGGGGACATTACCTACCATGGACCAGGGCAACTCACCGGCTATCCAGTCCTGTCGCTACCCGGGAGCAGGGGAGGGGGCATAACCGAGACCAAGGCCTACGTTCATCAAGTCGAACAAGTTCTCATCGACGCGCTACAGGACCTAGGACTCAAAGACTGCGGCCGAATTGCTCGTTACCCCGGAGTATGGGTTGCCCCCACCAGCGGCCAGCCACGAAAAATAGCGGCCATAGGCGTGCGTATGAGTCGAGGCCGAACCATGCACGGCTTCGCTCTAAATGTCACCACAGACCTCTCGTGGTTCGATCACATAGTCCCCTGCGGAATCAAAGAATTTGCGGTCACTAACTTACGAAATGAAGGATCACAAGCCTCCATGAGCGAAGTCGTGGACAAGATTTCCACAAGAGCAATAGAGACCTGGGGAACCCAAGGATTCGATATAGCAACAACTGCCTTCCCACAGATGACACGCACCGTGGACGACTTGCAGCACCTTTACGCTGAAACCACACCGACTAAAGCTGAAGTGCCCGTGCTCCTGCGAGATCGAAAAACGACGAGACGACGACAACGGCGGCTAGATGACTTAGGTCTTGGTAATGGGGTAGCGATAACGGAACGAAAGCCGGCGTGGATGAAGGCCCGCATCGACCTCAACAGCGGCTACCGCCGAACACGAAAAACCATACAAACGTTGGACCTAACCACTGTCTGCGAAGAAGCTGGATGCCCGAACATTTATGAATGTTGGGGAGAGCACACCGCAACCTTCATGATCAATGGAAGTCGTTGCACGCGCGCCTGCGGTTTCTGCTTAGTCGACACCCAGCAACCCGAACCTATAAATAAACAAGAACCCGATCGGGTAGCACAAGCTGTAAAGCAAATGGGCCTCAGCCACGTAGTCATTACCGCGGTAGCGCGAGATGACCTTAACGATGGCGGAGCCAGCGGATTCGTAGAAACTTTACGATCGATTCGGAAGCAGAACTCTGAAGTGAGCGTGGAGACTCTGATCCCCGACTTCCGAGGTCAAGTCACCCCATTGGAGTCGGTACTCGCCGAACGACCTGACGTTGTCAATCACAACTTAGAAACCGTGGCAAGGCTCCAACGAGCCGTGAGAAGCAACGCTAGTTACGCGCGCAGTCTCACCCTTTTAGCTCGCGCAAAAGAGCGTGGCCTCATAACAAAATCAGGGCTGATGACGGGACTAGGCGAAACCGATGACGAACTGATCTCCGCGCTCGGCGACTTGTCATCTGTAGGCGTCGAAATTGTGACAATAGGTCAGTACCTGCGCCCCAGCAGTGACCATTTACCCGTCCAACGTTGGGTGAACCCTCAAACGTTCCAAATGCTTGCTGAGCGAGCACGAGAACTCGGCATTCGACATGTAGAAGCTGGACCACTAACGCGGTCCAGTCACAAAGCCGCACGTAGCCTTCGATCATTTACGACAACGGTCTGACCTCAACCGTAGGTGACTACACTTCCGACGATGCCAGCCGGTCCGCAGCTCGACGCCGCAACAGTGTTGCTGCAGTGGGCAACGGGCGGCCTCCTATTCTTGTGGGTGACGACGCGCCGCAAAGAAGTAGGCCCGGGCTACGGCTGGCTTCTACGAGCGAGCTACGCGACGATCGCCGCGTTGGCTGCAATAGCTGGCTACGGATGGGCTTCGGAAGCCACCCGGGACTTAGCCGCCGCCGCAGTTGCGATCATTGCTACTGGCACACTGCTGCTATCCATTACGCGGCGACCCATCAAACAAGCAAGCGAAGTAACTCCCACTCGTGGAAGAAACACCAGTTACAGCCCGCAGTGGGATCTCATCGCTCCCCTCATCGGGCTTATAGGCCTTGTTGCAGCGGGTACAAGCGGTGGTGGAAATGAGCTACTGCAGACAGCTCGAATAGTAATTGGAGCAGCTTTCTTAGGTTCGGTAACCGACGCCATGCTCTTGGGTCATT
>CETH01144012.1_pt1 | contig 13908 bp, 14 predicted proteins | sample 361461 | NCBI WGS metagenome assembly CETH01 (sample SAMEA2622695, study PRJEB7988) | marine metagenome | isolation source: saline water (ENVO:00002010), including
ATTACGTAATTACAAGAGATGCTACAAAAATTTCTCCAATGAGAGCAAGGTATGTAATTCTTTGTAATGCATATGGTGGAGTACTAAATGATCCTATACTTTTAAGAATATCTAAAGACGAATTTTGGTTTAGTTTATCTGATAGTGACATAGGTCTTTATTTGCAAGGTGTAAACTCAGACGAAAGATTTAATGTGGAAATTGATGAAATAGATGTAAGTCCAGTTCAGATTCAAGGTCCAAAATCTAAAGCGCTGATGAAAGATTTGTGTGGTGATCAAGTTGATTTTGATAATATGCCTTTTTATGGTTTAGCTGAAGCTAAAGTTGGTGGAAGAAGTTGCGTAATATCTCAATCAGGATTTTCAGGAGAGGCAGGATACGAAATTTATTTGAGAGAATGTACATTATATGCTGAAGATATGTGGAATGCAGTTCTCGAAGCTGGTAAAAAACATAACTTAATGGTTATAGCGCCTGCTCACCATCGAAGAATTCAAGCTGGAATTCTTTCTTGGGGCCAAGATATGGATAATCAACATAATCCTTTTCAGTGTAATTTAGGTTATCAAGTTTCTTTATCTGGTAAAGGAGAATGGAACAAAAAATCTGATTATGTTGGAAAGAAAGCTCTAGAAAAAATGAAAGCTGACTTAAAAGCTGGACACAAACCTTATAAACTTCAATTAGTTGGACTAGAATTAGGTGGGAAACCGATTGAAGAATATGCACCAGACTTTTGGCTAATTTCAGATGAAGGTGGTGGAGAACCTATAGGTTTTGTGACTTCGCCATGGTACCATCCTGAAAAAAAACAAAATATTGCTATGGGTTATGTGCCATTTGATGGAACATTAAATGCTAATGGTTTTCCAAAAGGAAAAGTAGGAACTAAATTTAAGGTACATTTACCTGAAAAATATTCTGAAACTCCAGGCCAACCAGTTGATGCTGTAGTGGTAGATATACCATTTAAAGAGTCTTACAACGCAAATACAAGAGAAGTTGTAAAAGGTTAGATAATCAAAGGGGGGATTAATCCCCCCTTATTAATATGTTTGCACAATTTTTAGAAATTTTTTTTAAATCTTTAAAATTAGATAGAAGTTTATACAAGGATACTAAATATTTTGGAGAAGCTGCAATCTATTTTGCCGGTCTAATAATGATACTTGATGGGGTGGCAGGAGCAGTAGCAGCAAATTCCATTATAAGAACTTCAGTAGGTATCTCGGGTTTAACAGCGTTACTAACTTGGTTTGTTTGGGCGATTTTTATTTTTGTAATTGGCGTTAAGATATTCCCCGACAAAGCAAGCAACATTCCTTTTAAAAAAGTATTAATATCAGTAGGATATGCTCATGCTCCAGGATTAATTAGGTTTTTTGCAGTTACTCCGGACTTAGTTTTACCTATTATTTTTCTTACTCAATTTTGGATATTTGCTTCTCTAATTATATCCACTAAGCAAATTTTAAATTTAAAATCTAATTTTAAATCTTTTGGAATTGTATTTCTATCTTTCTTAATCATAGCGTTTTTATCAATATCTTTCATAATAAATAGGATGAATTCTATTCCAATAAGTAATATTAGTTAAATTGGAAAAAAAGTTTTTGAGTTCCTACAAGATTGACATCTTTTAAAACCAGTTAAAATTAGATTATGAGTAACACTCTCATCTTCTTTTAGACATTCTTCACAAATATTATCTAAATCACTGATGTTTTTTTCCAAATATTCTTGATTTTTTTTATTAGTCATTATCGGTCAGTCCAGCTCCAGCAGTTCTTTCACGAGACTCCTTACTTTCCTCAACATAAGTTTTTAAAGATAAGTTGTATATTTCTGACCAATCATCTTCTGAGAAGCTATTTTTGTTATCTAGAAATTTTAAATTTATTTTATCTGATTTTTCCAATACATCGCCTGTAAGATAATTAGAGTAAATAGACTCATTAAAATTGAATAAAAATTCTTTGTTATCCATTTTTAAGAAAATTCTTTTACCAATTATTTCAGAAGTTCTACTTATAAAAGATAAAAAAATTATTGGAAATGCAATCTTATTTATTTCAATCTCATTAAATTTAGATATTGATGATGATTGATCAAAGAAATTTATTCCAGCTAAAATTGGACAATAGAAAGTACTCGGAGTATTTGAAGCTGAAATTTCATCAATATTTTCAAAATTGCTTATTTTATGAATTTTGTAATACTGGTTTAAATTTTTAAGACCTGGCAAACCAAACATTTCTAGTAAACGAATATTTTTTCCAATCTCTTCTGAAATTCCCCAAGAAAAACCTATTGCTTTTGAGGCTTTTTTTGTTGTTACTTCAATCTCACTAAAACTTCTCATTTATTCAAGATTTATAGATCCATTTATCATCAAAATTGTTTAGCTCTGTCGGTAAAGGTGCTCCCTGAAACATACAAATACGCAACCATTTATCTGATTTAGGATCAAACTTTATTGCTCCAAAAAATGATAATTTTAATCTCAGCATATCAATGGGAACTAATTTTGATCCAATTGTATTGTCTTGGATTTCAGAATAAGGAAATTTTTCAGCTATAAAAGCTCTTCTGACAACATGTCTTAAATGATTGTTATCTTTTAAAAATTTACCAATTTTAGAACTATTTTTTTTTGTAAAAACTGTATCATAAAGTTTATTAATATCTCTAGCTATAGCTAAAGGTTGTTCTAAATCAGAACCTTCATCAATATATCTATCGCCTATTCTTGGTTCTTCTTTATTTTTTGATATAAACCAAAAATTTTGGTTATTTTCATTTTTGGAAAAATCAATTTTGAGTATTTCAGAATACTTATTTTCTAAAATATTTCTCAGATCCTCAATAGTTCTATCAACAGGAATATTAAAATGCTTCTCTTCATCAGAACTCATTTGAGAAATCAATGGATTAATTATTTCATCATATGGTTCCATCATCATCGATACAATGTACTCAACACATTCATCATTTAAATTTTCCTCAGCCCAAATGTAAATGCGATTAAATTGATATGAACTATTATAATTAAATTCTTCTTTGATATATTTAATAAATTTTTTTAAACCTAGAATTAACCCTTTAATTTTTACTTTTTGAAATTCACTATCTGTATGCCAGCTAGTAATATTTTTTAAAGATTTAATTAAACAAGTATAAAAAATATCTATTTCATTTTTTGAAGCTTGTTCTATTTCTCTTATTTGTTTTAATGCTGTTTCTCTTGCATGTATCCAATTGTTCAATAGAGTAGGATGATTCACAATGAAAGGTGCCATACCAAGACCTGTGGAATTTCCAATTCCTAAGTTTCTACTGATTTCAGGATCTAATTCTACTGCTAACTTAGGATTTTTATTTTTTGCAATATGATTGACTTGATCAAATGTAAATTGTCTCACAAGGTAAACTAACATCATTTCTAATCTAAAAGGTCCCCGAATTTCTTCTCTTTTTTTAATTCTAAATCTATCTGCTAATCCAAATTTTCCAGAACCATATACTGCAGTTGTTCTGTATAGATAACCTACTTTAGATAAAGTCTCTATATCTGGTTGCTTTCCGTTTGATAGACTCTCAACAACATGATCAAAAATTCTAACTGATTTGTTGGCTCTTGATAATGTTAATTCCTTATAAGATAACCTTCCAACCTCTTGTTTAGGGACATTATCGTTCAGCCTATCAATGTCGTCCTTGGATGGAATTCCATCAAATAATGTAAAAGCAGCATCCCATTTTGTAGCTATTACTCTATCTGATCTTTCGTTATCATCAATTTCATTGGCAAAACAAATAAGTGAGTAAGTTCTTTTATTTTTTGTAAAAGAGTAAACCGCTCTTCCATGACCTTTATCATTGAGTTGAAATAAATCACGGCTGTATTTCCAATCTTTAAATTCACTTAAAAATGATCTCAAAAATGATAATTTTGATTGATGAAAAGAACCTAATTTAGAAAGTTTCATTAAATATTTTGGATCTCTTAATCTAACTTCCATTAATTAATTCCTTTATAAAAATTGAACCAATTATTTCCTAAAATACCATTTACTTCTTGATTGTTAAAACCTACTTTTTTAAGTCCTATTTCTAAATTATTAAATCCTCTTGCATCTAAAAACCAATCAGGTTGTTGTGGAAATCCTGGTTTATTTTTGCTTCCTTCTCCATAGTTTTTATTTTTTGCCCAAGTTCCATTCCTCATCCATTCAACAACACTATTTGGTTGATTTAAACATAGATCTGATCCTATTCCAATATTGTTTGGTTCCATAATTTCTGAAGTTCTAGCAACCATTTCGCAAAAGCTATCTAATTTACAATTTGTACCATTTTTTAAATGATGAGCATATAATGATAAACCTAACATACCTCCACTTTCAGATAATTTTTTAAGCAAGAAATCAGATTTATTTCTTAAGGCATCATGCCAAAAAGAAGGGTTGGCATGAGTAATTGCTATTGGTTTTTCACTTATTTCTATTGCATCCAAAGTACTTTTTTCACCTGAATGGGACATGTCCACAACTATTCCTAAACGATTCATTTCCTTAATAGCTTCTCTTCCAAAATTAGTAACTCCAGAATCATTTTTTTCATAACATCCAGTTGCAAGAAGTGATTGATTATTGTATGTAAGTTGCATAAAGCGACAACCATGTTCATGAACTTTTTCAATTAAATTTATATCATCCTCAATAGGCGAACAGTTTTGAAAACCAAAAAAAATTGCAGTTTTATTATCAGATTGAGCTTTTATTATGTCTTCAAATGTTTTTCCTAAAAATATTAAATCTGAATTTTCTTTAAAAAATTTATCCCATTCTTTTACTCTTTCTAAAAATTCATCAAAATCTTCGTGATATACTAAGGTTACATGCACTGCATTTAATCCTGCTTCTCTATTAATAAGAAAAATATCTCTAGACCAGTTACAATATTGAAGATTATCAATTCGATAATTCATATTTAAAGACATTATAAGTATAATATTTTTTGTCGACTAGTTTAAATTTAAAGATTATGATAATCTTTATAATTCAAATTCGTATCATGAAAAACAAAAAATATAGTCACAAAGTGTCAATAGTAATGGGTAGCGATTCTGATTACTCAACCATGAAATTTTGTGAAAAAATTCTAAAAATACTTAAAATTAATTATGAAACAAATATAGTTTCTGCACACAGAACTCCAGAAAGGATGTTCAAATATGCAAAAACTGCAGAAAATACGAATATTTCAGTCATAATTGCTGGAGCCGGAGGATCAGCTCATTTGCCAGGAATGATTGCGTCTCTAACAAGAATTCCTGTAATTGGAGTTCCAATAGAGAGTAAGAAATTAAAAGGTCTAGATAGTTTGCTTTCGATTGTACAAATGCCAAAAGGAATACCTGTAGGAACTGTAGCAATAGGAACTGATGGAGCTATAAATGCAGCATTATATGCAGCATCAATTATCTCTAACTTTGATGAAAAGATTAAAAAAAATTTAATTAAGTGGCGGTCTAAACAATCAAAAACTGTAAAAAAAAAACCAAAATAAATGACACAGCCAATTTTAGGTATTATTGGGGGCGGTCAATTAGGAAGCATGCTTTCTGATGCAGCAAAAAAAGTAAATATTAAAACTGTAGTTTTAAGTGATGATCCAGAGGCACCTGCCAAAAATTTTGCAAGTAAATTTATATATGGAAAATATGATAATAAAAAAATTATTAATGAATTTATTGATAGTATTGATTTGGTTACCTATGAATTTGAAAATATTCCGTTTAATATATTAAATGAAATAAATAAATCAAAAAGTGTATTACCTAAACCTGAGATAAATTATTTAATCCAAAATAGATTAACTGAGAAAGATTTTTTAAATAAAAATAATATTAGGACAACCAATTATACTTTAATTAAAAATAAACAAGAAATAGAAGATAATGAAAACCTTTTACCAGGATTACTTAAAACCACTACTTTAGGTTATGATGGGAAAGGTCAATATAAGTTAAATAGCCTAAAAGATATTAATGAGAATATTGATTTTAACAAAGAGTATATTTTAGAAAAACACATTGATCTAAAGATGGAAATATCAATTATTATTTGTAGATATGGAAGTCAAAAATATGAAATATATGAACCAATAGAAAACGTTCATGAAGATCAGATTTTAAAATACTCAAAAATTCCTGCAGAAATATCTGATTCTATAAAATTAAAATCGCAAGATTGGGCAAAGCTGATAAGTGAAGAACTAGATTACATAGGAACACTATGTGTAGAATTTTTTATTGATAAGAATGAAAATTTATACGTAAATGAAATTGCGCCTAGAGTTCACAATTCAGGACATCTTACAATAAACTCTCATAATATTAGCCAATTTGAAAATCATGTAAGAGCAGTTTGTGGATTAGAAAGATTTGAAACAAAAAAAGTATATAATGCAAAGATGATTAATCTAATTGGTGATGAAATTACAATTTATAGAAATAAATCATTCAAGGAGAATGAATTTTTTTTTGACTACTTAAAAAAACAAGTAAAACCAAAAAGAAAAATGGGCCACTTTACCATTATTGAAAAATAATCAATTTATATAGGCTGAATGAGAGAAATAGTATTATTGGTTGGTTTATTTACATCTTTTGAAATTTCATAAAATGAAAGTTTTGATTTTTGAGAGTCCTTTAAAAAATTTGATCCAGAAATTTCAATATTTAAATATTTGTTAACATCCCCTTCATCTAAGATCACTGGTTGTCTATGATGAATTTCTGTAATATTATCTATTGCTTCCTCTGTAATCATGCAGAATTGATCGTCTTCATAAATGCCAGCAATATATATTAATTTCTTATCATCTCTTAAAAAGTAATAAGGAGTTTTATTTTTTTCTATTCTTTTCCACTCATAAAATCCATCAGCTACTGCAACACATCTTTTAAGTTTAATTAATTTTTTGAAAGAAAATTTTTCATCAATTGTCTCTAATCTAGCATTAATTAACGGTTTAAATTCTTTTTTTTTGGCCCAACTAGGTATTATACCCCACTTCAAATTTTCAAGTGTATTACCATTATTATACTTCTTAATTACAGGTAGTTTTTGGTATGGGTGAGCATTATAATTTTCAGAGTCTTGAACATTAATTGCGGTTTTTACCATTTTGCTTGTTTTAGAAACCGCATTAGTAATTACATATCTCCCACACATCTTTTTTCGTATTGGTTTAATTTTTTTTTAGATTATATGTTCTTCGGAATGATTAAATCAATAGAAAATAATTTTGATAATCCACAAGTTAACGAGCTTTTAAGAACACACTTTATAGAATTAAAATCTGTTTCTCCAGAAGGAAGTTCTCATGTTCTAGATATAAAGGGTTTGAAGGTACCAAGTATAAAATTTTGGAGTTTATGGGAAGACGATGAATTGATTGGTTGTGGGGCTTTAAAAACTCTTTCCGAGAAACATGGAGAATTTAAATCAATTAGAGTTGCTGATAAGTTTAGAAAGAAAAAATATGGGAAAAAAATTATTAGTCATCTAATTGATAAATCAAAAAAAATAGGTATTAATAAATTAAGTGTTGAAACTGGAGCTGGAGATTTTTTTGCTCCTGCTAGAAAATTGTTCAAAAATTTTGGTTTTAAAGAATGCAAACCTTTTGCACATTATAAAGAAGATCCAAACTCTTGCTATTATAACTTAGACATATAATTGTATGAAAAATAACTTGTCAAAACCGTATATTCTTAATGTTGCTGAAGTTATTTATTTAGCAATATGTGATATTAAGAAAAAAGATAAAGGGATAAGCAATATTGATGCTATGGAAAGATTTATTGGATCTCCATTGTATGAAAAAATAAGCAGTGGTAAATTTCATGATGAATGGTTTGAAAAATTAAAAAAAAATAATTTTGTTGATGTTGAAACTGGAGAAAAAATTTCTACTGAAGTGATACGTCTTTTAGAACTTCAAAAAGAAGCAATGATTAAACAACTTATAAAATTTCCTGAATTATATTATGCCAAGAGTCATTTCCCTCTTGAAATATCACAAAGAGCAATTAATCATTTATGGAGAGTATGTGAAAGCTATGAATTATGGTGTAATGAGACAAATAATAATAAACTAATTAAACTTAATATATTAAATTAAATATAATGAACCAGTTTTCAAGATTTATTGACTCAGCTTTATTTGGTTTAGGAAGAGAATTTAAATTGTCTTATTTGCCACCTTTAATGATTTACTTAGCAGCAGGTATCTCAGGACTAACAGGAATTGTTGGAACATTTTTTGTTAAAGATTATCTAAACTTATCTGCAGCTTTTCTAGCTGGGCTTGGTTTTTGGGCTGGTATTCCATGGGCATTAAAAATGCCACTAGGTCATTTAGTAGATTTAATTTGGAACAAAAAAAATTATATGGTTTATGTTGGGGCTACACTAATTGGTTTAAGTTTATTAATAATGTACGGATTAATAATTCATACAGAGCTTATGTCTTCAATTATTAAGATAGAAACATGGTTTGTAATAAGTGTAATATTAGCTCCTGTTGGATATGTAGTTCAAGACGTTGTTGCAGATGCAATGACAGTTGAAGCAGTCCCAATCGTTAATGAACAAGGTGAAAAGTTTTCACAAGATCAAATTAAAATCATGCATACTACTATGCAAACACTTGGAAGGTTTGCAATTATTGGGGGTACGGTGCTGGTTGCTTTGATTAATGTAATATTGTTTAAAGGCATAGATAGTTTAGAACAAACAGATAAAATTCAGTTGTATGGATCAATTTATATCTATGCACTTGTAATTCCTTTTGTTTCAATTTTGGGAGTCATTTTTGCAAGTTATCTAAAAAATAAAAAGAGAAATAAATTAATTGATCAAGGTTTAATTGGAAATGAAGATAATTACGAGCATGACAAAACAAAGGTTAATTGGTGGATTTTAGGTGGTAGCCTAGTATTTGTAATTTTTACACTAAGTATTGGCTCTTTTGGTGTTCCTTTTGCACAAGAAATAGTCTTTGCAGGATCAATGATAATTATATTATTTTTAATGAGTAAACTAATTAAAGAATTGCCTCAAAATTTAAGATTTACAATTGTAGGTACTGCAATAATTATATTTATATTTAGAGCAATGCCAGGACCAGGACCTGGATTGTCATGGTTTGAAATAGACGAACTAAAATTTAATGAACAATTTTTTTCAGTATTGTCTCTTCTCGCATCAATTTTAACATTGATAGGTATTATTTTACTAAGACCTTTTATGTCAAATAATTCGATTGCAAAAATTATTGTAGTTTTGTCAATTGCAGGTGCAGTGTTATTTCTACCAAGTGTTGGTATGTATTATGGTTTTCATAATTGGACATCTTCAATAACAAATGGGGTTGTTGATGCTAAATTTATTGCGATAATCAATACAGCTTTAGAGTCACCACTTGGTCAGGTTTCAATGATTCCTTTATTAGCTTGGATAGCAAAAAATGCACCCACACATCTAAAAGCAACATTTTTTGCAGTTTTTGCTTCTTTTACTAATTTAGCGCTATCTGCAAGTGCTTTGGGGACAAAATATCTTAATGAAATATATACTATTACTCGTGAGGTTAAAGACAAAGTAACTAATGTAATTTTAACAACAGCTGATTACTCAGAATTAGGATTATTACTGATTACAGTAACACTATTGACTTTAATAATACCTATATTCTTTGTGTTTATAGTTCAAAAAACAAAATTTAGAACTTTAGAATAGTATTCTAAATACATTTGTATCCATATTCTAATGATGCGTCTGTAATTGAATGATATAAAGATTCTCCAAAACTTCTTAATGAAAAAAGTCTAGCTTTTTCAGGTTCATTTCCAATCATATCAATAATAAATGATATTCCATTGTAAGATGAATTAATACACATGTTTTTATTTAAAATATTAAAATTAAAAGGACAGCCTTTCTTTAAAACTTCTTTAACTTTTGGTCCTTCTATTTCTATAATCGCTTTAGAATGTGAAAGATTAGTAACAGCAAAATCATTTTCATTAAATATGTGGTAAATTTTATTTAAGAGTTCCTTTTGTTCGGAAACAATTAACCAGTTATTAGGTGAGCTCCATAATACTCTAGTATTTTCATTTGATACAACTGATTGAGCATTGTTATTAAATTGTAAATTATCAATCTTTATATCTTTTAATTCTATTAAGGATTTTTTGTATTGAGCTATTTGAACAATTAATAAGTTTTTGACTTCAGAAATTCTTAACAGTTCACTTTCTTTTTTATTTTCAAAATTTCCAAAAGTTCCATTGGTATGTATATTCTGCAAAGGTGATACTAAAGTCATGATCTTACTCTCTTTCCTTCAGGGTCAACATAATGAGATGAAACAATTTCAACTGGTATTGTTTTGTTTTTTAAAGGTGACATAGCAAAAAGTTTTTGTCCTATCATATTTTTACCATCCTTTATTATTGCCAATGAAAATGGATTATCATGTTCAACGCTCCAGCAAGATGCAGAAACATGTCCCAATTTAGGATTTGGCAGTTTTGCTTTTGGATCTTTTACAATATAGGATCCCTCTGGAATACTTGTACTTTTATCAATTGGAACAACACCAACTATTTTTTCTCTATCTGAAGATGTAAAAGCAGACCTATTTAAAGATCTCTTCCCTATAAAATCTTTTTTCTTACTAACTAATCCTTCTAAAGACGCATCATAAGGTATTGTTCTTCCATCTAATTCAGATCCTGCTACGTGGCCCATTTCTATTCTGAGTGTTGATAAAGCTTCTGTACCATAAGGTTGAATTTTGAATTCTTTACCAACTTCCATTATTTTTTCCCACATAAAGTTTCCATGATCAGACTCAACATTTATTTCGTATGCCAACTCTCCTGAGAATGAAATTCTAAATATTTTTGCAGAAACACCAAATAAATCGGCCTCTTTGTATCCCATAAATGGTAAGCCTTCATTTGAAACATCTGTATTAGGGAATAATTTCGTTAATAATTTTCTTGAATTTGGCCCAGCTACTGCCGCTCCAGCCCATTGCTCGGTTGTTGAAACAACATTTACATTCAATTCAGGCCATACTAACTGCAAATAATATTCTAAATGAGATAAAACATTTGCAGCTTGAGCTGTAGTAGTTGTCATATGATAATGATTTTCAGAGATTCTTGTAGTAGTTCCATCGTCCATTATAATTCCATCTTCTCTTAACATTACTCCATACCTAGCTTTTCCAACTGGAAGCTTAAGCCAAGCATTAGTGTACACTCGATTTAAAAATTCTGCTGAATCAGGACCTTTAACATCTATCTTTCCTAATGTGGTAACATCACAAACACCAACATTTTGTCGTACATTTTTTGCTTCTCTTTTAGAGGCTTCAAATAAACTTTCATTACCATGTTTATAATATCTTGGTCTTAACCAAACACCTGCATCAACAAATACTGCATTATTTTTTTCATGCCAGTCATGCATTGGAGATTTTCTCGTTGGTTTTGAATGTTTTCCTACTTCTCTTCCTACAATTGCACCTATAGAAACAGGTGTGTAAGGAGGTCTAAATGTTGTATGCCCTACTTGAGGAACAACTTTATTCTCTATATCAGAAACTAATTGTAAACCATTTAAATTACTAGTCTTTCCTTGGTCAGTGGCCATTCCAAGTGTTGTATATCTCTTTACATGCTCTATAGATCTGAATCCCTCTCTTAGAGCTAATTCAATATCAGATACTGCTACATCATTTTGAAAATCTAAAAATCTTTTGTAAGATTTTCCCTTAGGTAAAGGAACGCACCAAAATTTATCATGTTCAGTTGATTTTTTTTCTACTACTGTAGGTACAGATGTTTTGTTGTTTTTTTCAGTTATTTTGTTTGAAACATTGTAACCTTTGTCAAATGCATCTTTAATAGTTTCTTCAAGTGTAAATATTCCACTTGCTGAACCAATTGTGATTTCTTGTTGTTTTGATTTATCTGGCACAAATGCATCTATTTTTTCATTAAAAGCAGCTTTGTTGCCTGACTGTGAAGCTAAATGAATTGATGGTGTCCAAAATCCTGAAACACAAATACAGTCACACTCGATGTTTTTAATATTAGATAATTCTTTTTTATCTTCAGAAATATTTGCAATATCGGCTGATTTAACTTTTTTATAACCTTTGGCTGCCACAACAACATGTGAATTTTTAATTTCAATATTTAAATTTTTTGCTTCACTAATAATATCTGAAGAAGGATCGCTTCTAGTATCTAAAATTATTGGGTTTACGCCATTTTTTTTGAATTCAATTGCAGTTTCATATCCGCTATCATTATTAGTAAATACCAAGGGTTTTCTTCCAACTAATACACCGTAGACTTTCATGTATTCCTTGGCTGCTGAAGATAACATCACTCCAGGAGTATCGTTATTGCCAAAAACCAAAGGTCTCTCAATTGAACCTGATGAAATTAAAACTTCATTTGCTCTTATGTACCACAAGCGTTGTTTGGGTAAATATTTTTGAGTTGCGGGTAAATGATCACTAATTCGTTCTGACATTACTAACATATTGTGATCATAGTAACCAAAAACTTGCGATCTATTTTTTACAGTAACATTGGGCATTGACTTTAGCTCTGCTATAATTTTCTCTGACCACTCAATACCAGTTTGGTTTCCTATGTTTACATCGCTTGTTAATAAACTACCTCCAAATCTTGGTTTATCCTCTGCTAATATAACTCGTGCTCCATTCTTGGCTGCAGCATAAGCGCTAGCTAGACCTGAAGGTCCGGATCCTGTTATTAGTAAATCACAATACTCATACTTGTGTTCATACCTTTCTTTATCATGATTTATAGATGCTTCACCAAAACCTGCGGCCATTCTGATAAAAGGCTCATATATTTTAAACCAAAAACTTGGCGGCCACATAAAAGTTTTGTAATAAAATCCAGCAGGAAAAAACATTTTTAAAAAATTATTAATTGCTCCAATATCAAAATTTACACTAGGCCAACAGTTTACACTCTTTACCTCAAGACCTTCAAAAATTTCCTGTTCTGTCGCTCTTATATTTGGATCTCTTTCATTGTTTCTCTCTAACTGTAATATTGCATATGGTTCGTCAACACCCACTCCAAAAAAACCTCTTGGTCTATGATATTTAAAACTTCTGCCAACAAGGTGAACTCCATTTGCTATCAATGCAGAAGCAATAGTATCTCCTTCGTAACCAAAATATTTTTTGCCATTAAATTTAAAAGAGATCTTCTTATCTCTGTTAATCATACCAATATTATCTAATCTAAATTCTTGTGACATAATTAAATTTCTTCAGTTGCCGTATAAGTTTTAAAAATTTCATGTGTTGCTGTATCTCTTTCAACCTTAATCCATTGTCTACATCCTGAAATGTGATGCCATAACTCTAAATGTTTTCCTCTTGGACTTTTTCTTAAATATACAAAGTTATCCCACTCCTGATCGCTTATTTCTTCATTTAATTTAGGTCGTTTAACTGTTGCATCTCCGCCATAAGCAAATTCATTCTGGGATCTTAATCCACAGTGTGGACATTTTATGTGTAACATTTACGATATCCAGGTTTTGGTTCCTAGACCTTTCTCATCTATTAAATTTCCAGTGCTAAATCGATTAAGGCTGTATCCAGAATTTAAATCGTGGACTCTATCTTGTGCAATGGTATGAGCAAAAGTCCAGCCTGAAGCAGGAGTAGCCTTAAAGCCACCATAACACCAACCACAATTTAAATATAATCCATCAATATGCGTCTTATCAATAATAGGTGATCCATCCATAGACATATCCA
>CETH01029540.1_pt1 | contig 13903 bp, 13 predicted proteins | sample 361461 | NCBI WGS metagenome assembly CETH01 (sample SAMEA2622695, study PRJEB7988) | marine metagenome | isolation source: saline water (ENVO:00002010), including
GGATATTTACAAGATATTTATACTTATTATCAAGCATATTTAATCTTTTAAGCCATATTATTTATATAATTTTCTAAAATTCTTTAATTTTTTAATTTAATAATATTTACATGAAATAATTTTAAAATTTCGACTTCACTATCGACTTTTTATTCAGTTTTTTGATAGATTAATCATTAATCTTTAATGTTTGTTTTTTTATTATATTTTATATTTTTAGTGTTATATTTAGACAGTAATGCTTTGTAATATTTGAACTCAATTTACACTGAGGGCATGTCTACAAACTAAAACAAGGTGTAATATCCGCATTTAACATAGTGACAAAGTCATTTATAAGTGCTAAATTTTTTTATTATGATTATTAAAAGCATTGATATTTTTCATGCATCAGACGGTACAAGAAACAATATATTCATTGAAATTGTAACTAATGATGGAATTGTTGGCACAGGTGAATGTTACTCTATAGGACCTGACAAATCTGTAATTTCTTTTATAGAAGAAATTAGACCATGGTTTATAGGAGAAGACCCTTCTAGGATAGAGTGGCTTCTAAAAAGAGCTAAAAATAACCTTCGATTCCCCTTAGGACAAGTTGGCTGGTCTGCCCTATCTGGCATAGATATAGCACTATGGGACATAATGGGTAAAGATTCTAATCAACCTGTTTACTCTTTACTTGGAGGAGCCACTAGAAATAAGGTAAGAGTTTATCATGCAATATATGGTGACTCACCTGAAGAAGTTGGCAATAACGCTTTATCCTTGATGGAGGAAGGCTATACAGCTTTTAAGACTAGCCCACTTCCTTCATACTGGAGAACTATTAACTGGCTAGATGCAGTAAAAGAAGCGGATAAGCGACTTAGTATTTTAAGAAGCATTATTGGGGATGAGGTAGATCTTGCAGTTGACTTTCACACATCAATACCTGAACCTTCAAAGTCTATTGAACTTTCTAACACTTTATCTAATTATAATCTTATGTTTATTGAAGAACCAGCTAGAGCAGATTTTGTAAAATCAAGCCATGAAATCAAGAAAAATATTAGAGTTGCTTTAGCCACAGGAGAAAATTTGTATGGTATTCACAGGTTCACTGAACTAATGAACTCAAATAGTGTTGATATTATCCAACCAGATTTACTTTGTTGCGGAGGACTTTTAGAGGCAAAAAAAATCGCTTCAATTGCCGAAGCACACTACATAACAGTCGCTCCTCATAACCCCTTGGGCCTTATTAGTACAGCTGCTAGTGTTCATCATGCGGCCTCAATTAATAATTTTGTCATTTTAGAATGGCATGGCGATAACAAAAAAGAAAAATCTAAATTTATCAATGAAAATTGGTATCCTGTTAATGGTTTTTTCAATCTTCCTAACAAACCAGGGTTAGGAATGAGTTTAAACCATAAAGAAATATCAAAAAATCCTCCAATGAAATGGGATAGAGGCTTTAAGAATTATCAAGATGGTTCTCCTGGCTTTCTATAAATTATTAATTACAAGGTTAAGAAAATGAAAATAACAAAAATAGAGTGTCTCTTATCTAGCCATAAAAATAATGGAAACCTTGTGTATGTTAAAACACATACAGAATCTGGGCTTTATGGAGTTGGGGAAATCTATCATGTAGGTCCCGATAAGGCGGCGCCCGCATGGGTTGAATATTTTGCTGAACAACTAATTGGACAAAATGCTTTTGAGATAGAAAGAAATTGGGCATTGTGTTACCAAGGAGCAAGATTTCCTATCGGGTCATCTGGTTTATCTGCTCTATCAGGAATTGATCAAAGTTTATGGGATATAAAAGGTAAACACTTAAATAAGCCCGTTTATGAATTACTGGGTGGTAAATACAGAGATAAAATTAGAGCATATTTTGATATTCATGGAGCCACCCCTAATGAGCTTGCTGACGACGCAAAAAAATATGCTGACAAAGGATACACAGCGCTTAAGACAAGCCCATTCAACCCTAACTGGAGAGATATGACATGGAACCAAGCTTTAAAAGATGCTAGAGAAAGATTTTTAGCTATTAGAAATGCAATAGGAGATAATATAGAGGTTGGATTTGATGCACACGCGGCTATTTTCGAACCTGTAAGAGTACTAGAATTATCAGATGTATTACTAGAGTTTAATCCATGGTTTGTAGAAGAGCCTATTAGAATGGAAAATAGATATGAAATGGGAAAATTAAGGGAAAAAATGGAATGTAAACTAGCTACTGGAGAATGCCTTTACACAAAATTTGAATTATGGGATCTAATTAGGGAGAACGCTGTTGATATCCTACAACCAGAATTATGTATAGTAGGAGGTATTACAGAAATGCGAAAAATTGCATTTATAGCTGAAGCCCATGATCTTACAGTAGCCCCTCATAATCCTATGGGCCCCTTGGCAACCATTGCAAATTTACACTTTGATACAGCAACTTCCAATTTCTTAATACAAGAAACTAGGGCTTATAAAGAAAATGAAATAGAGTCAGTGACAAATACCCCTAAAGTGGTCGAAGGATTTTACAAACTACCTGAGGGACCTGGTTTAGGCATAGATATTAATTATGAATTTTTCAATAAATATCCTTACAAAAAATCATGGCATAGAGGCGACAGAGTATACCCCGACAACTCAATTGCATACATTTAAAATTATTTTAGTTTGATCCCGATGATCCAACAGAACTAGCCCAAGCACCTTTAGCCATCATACCCCCATCTACATTGAAATGAGACCCCGTAATAAACTGAGCATTATCACTTGATAGAAATAATGCCATTTTAGCTATTTCTTCTGGTTTGCCATTTCTACCAATAGGGTGAGCTTGTGCAGAATTTATTAATCCTTCCTCTATATTTTCTCCAGTTCCTTCAAGAGCATTAAAAACCATCGGTGTTTCTATTGTTCCTGGATTTATTGAAGCAAATCGTATGTTATCTTTTGCAAAATCTAAAGACATTTGTCTCATTAATGATAAATCACCACCTTTTGACGCTGCGTAAGCAGGGACAAGAGGCATAGATTGTAATCCTTGAACGCTAGCAACAGATATTATTACGCCTTTACCTTGTTTTTTCATATGAGGAATTGAAAATTTTGCCATCAAATATCTACTTTTTAAGTTTACGTTAATTATTTGTTCCCACATTTCCTCTGGTAAATCTACAACGTTAAGATATGAGTCAGGGGGTTGAATAGCAACATTATTAAATAGAATGGATAAAGATTTATAATTACTAATTGCCATATTTACTGCATCTATGCAGTCTTCGGATTTACTAGCATCTCCATGAAATAATTGAGCTTCTCCCCCTTCGTCAACTATAGACTTTACAATATCCATACCAGCATTTTTATTTAGGTCAAAAATAGTTACTAATGAACCTGCTTTTGCATATGCTTTTGCAGTGGCTGCTCCGATACCCAACGCGCCGCCTGTTACCAAAACTGATTTACCTATTAATTCTTTATACATTTTTTCTCCAAAAATCTTAGTCTTTTTGACTTGAACTTACAAGAAACTAAATGTAAATTCAAGTTATACTTATTTTTTTCAAGTCTATCATAACAACGAGAACTAAAATTTTCCAAGTAATTAATAATTTTATATCTGATCTGAAAATCTTAGGAAAAGATTATTTTTTCCTATGGTTATCAGGAATCAGTATGCTTGTCGCCATGCAACTAAGATTACTTGCTAGTACTCAATGGTTATTTGAAGAAACAGGCTCTGCTGCATCACTTGGCTTATTAGGGGTTATACAACTAGGAACAATGCCATTAATCATATATGGAGGACTTTTAGCGGATATTTTTGATAGAAAAAAACTTATGATATTTACCCAAGGATTTTCTTTTTTTGCTCTTCTTTTCTTAACTTTTGTTGCTTTCACAAATATGTTAGCTCCTTGGATGATCTTTGTAACAACAGGTCTTACCGCAATAGTAAATATGTTAGGGAATTCAGCTAGACCGGCTTTATTACCAAGAGTAATTGAAAAACAAAATATGACTAAAGGAGTTACTATTCAAACAGCGTCATTTCAAATTGGCCAAATCGTATCCCCCTTAATATTTATGTTATTTTATGTACAATTTGGTGTGTCTGTAACATTTTTAGTTGGCACAGTTTTTGGATTAATAAGTATGATTAGCCCAGCATTAATAATGGCAGATGGAAAACCAGATAAAATAACAAAAAAAATATCACAACTTTCAGCTCTAAAAGAAGGTGCTAGATATGTTTTTAAACACCCTATCTTACCAGGTTTATATCTATTAGATGTCGGCGTTACCATATTAAGTTTCTACAGAATGCTTTTTCCATTATTTTCTCAAGGTTTATATGGTATGGGAGCTGAAGGGACAGGACTACTAGCATCAGCAAATGCTCTTGGAGGAGTACTTGGTTCATTAGTTGTACTTTTTACAGAAAAAATAAAGAGTAAAGGAAAAATAGTTCTTTATTCTACCATAGCATATGCAATTGGTTTAATTTTATTCGGATTAAATCCTATTTTTTGGGTAGGCTTAGTAATTGTAGCAATTCTGGGAGCAACTGATTCAGTTGGAATGACTATGCGCCAAACAATTGTACAATTAACAACTCCAGACAGATTAATTGGTAGAGCTTCTAGTGCTCATTCATTCGCAGCCCAAAGTGCTAACAACATAGGACAAATGGAAGTGGCATTTTTGGCTGTAATCATAGGCGCTAGTGGAACTATGATAGTAGGTGGAGTATTATCAATATTTATAGTAATGGCAATCTGGATTAAAGTTCCAGGAATTAGAAACTATAGGTATAATCCAAAATAATTTTTAACTCCATGTTCTATCATGTGAGTCAATATCATTCCATTCATCTGTACTTTCAAATAATCCTTTTGGATAAACAGAGAAAAATCTTCCACGTTTATCAGATGCTGGATCAGCCAAATATTCTTCTATAACTTCTTCATTTAGTTCAATACCTAAACCTGGTCCTGATGGAACATTGACATATCCTTCATTAATAATTTTCTTATCATTTGCTCCCACAATACTAACCAAATCATCCCACCATGGATGATCTACAGAATGCATTTCTAGTGCTATAAAATTATCAATTGCAGCTGCACAATGAACATTAGCCATAGCTACTACAGGGGAACCAGCTTGATGTAATGCTACGCCAATTCCGGCATCTCTACAATAATCAGCTATTCTTTTAGTTTCAATAATTCCACCTGAGGTCGCTAAATCAGGATGAGCAACCGATATCGCTCTTTCTTCAACTAGAGGTTCAAACCCTGATTTAAGGTATATATCTTCCCCCGTACAAACTGGAGTATCGACTCTATTTTTTAGCATCTTCCATTGATCAACAAATTGCCAAGGTATCATATCCTCATACCAAGCTAATGAAAATTCATCTAAAGCTTTGCCAATTCTTATTGCATTTTCTACACCCATATGACCAAAATGATCAGAAGCAAGAGGAATTTCATAACCAATCACATCACGAACAGCTGAAACGTAGTCTTTCATTTTAGAAATCCCATAATCGGTAACTTGTATACCAGTAAAAGGATGCATAATTGTTGCAGATTCTTTAATTTCTTTTTTATTAATTACTCCATTTTCAAATTCTGAAGCAATCCACAAACCTATATCCATCTTCAAAAACTCAAAACCTCTCTCCATTCTACCTTTCAATGCTTCTCCCATTTCTTTAGGATCCTTTTTTAGAGGTGTATCAGCATATACTTTGACTTTGTCTCGATATTTGCCTCCAGCAAGCATATAAGCAGGAACACCGTACGCTTTACCAGCAAGATCACAAAGTGCCATCTCTACCCCACAAACACCCCCTCCTAGCCTACCATGACCTCCAAATTGTTTGATCTTTTGAAATAATTTATCAATTTCACAAGGGTTTTCTCCTAAAAGCCTACTTTTGAGCATCAGTGCGTATCTAGCAGATGCCCCGTCACGTACCTCACCCAAACCAATTATATCTTGATTAGTAAATATCTTAATTATCGGCCATCTCCAACCTCCTTTACCTACCACAGCAATTCTCATGTCTGTAATTTTTAAGTCGCTAGGACTAGAATTTTTAGAAATATCTGTTGTCATAGTATTATCCTTTATTATATTTGTGGTGCTGGAGATCCATCTGAATTCAATATTCCAGCAAAGATAAGAGCATCTTTTATCTCTTCAATTTGGTCTAAATTTAATGGTAAATTCGGTTTTCTAGGTACTGTTCCTTCATAACCAAGTAAGTTTAGTCCTGCCTTTTGCACTCCAACTCCCCAGGAAATACCCAAAAAATCAATCCAATTAATTTTTTGTTGGAGTTTTTGTGCTTCTTCAAATCGTTTATTCATGCAAAAATCTATTATATCTCTAGCTATATGTGGACCCCAATTACCAAAAAGTAAACAAGCCCCAACAGCTCCTAGCATTCCGGATGGGAGAAGTAGAGCGCCGTTACAAGACCAAAACTTAACTTTTGGGTTTATAAAAGCAGGCATCCTAGTCTCATACCTAAAATTTAGGGAATGTATGTATGCAAACATATTATCCATTGAAGTTATATCAGATAACTCTTGAGGAGATATATCAACCCCTCCAGGGGCTTTTGGTTGATGTATCGGAATTATAGGTAAAGGACTATTTTTAGAGATTTTTTCAAAATAATCTTGTATTGATTCCTGATTAGGTTTTTTGTGGTAATGTTGAGGAGATGATGGAGGAATTCTAACTCTAATCATATCAGCACCATTTTTTGCATAAAGTTCAGACATTCTAATAGCCTCTGTTGGAGAAAGAGCATCGATTCCAGCAATAACAAATTTTCTTCCGCTATGAGCCTCTGATACAGTTTTCATTGCCATAACTTTCTCTTGCTCACTTATGTGAAATTCTTCTCCACCATAACTTCCAACAACGAATCCAGAAAGAGCAGTATCACAAAATTTTTCAATATTTCTTGATAATGCATCATAATCCAATGAATCATCATCTTTTACAGGTAAATTTGTTGGCGCAACTATAATAGGATCAATATCTGGAATATTGCTAGTAGACATTTATTATTTCTCCTTTGAGATATTTATCTAAAACATCTTCGTTAATTTCTATACCTAAACCAGGTTTTTGAGGAACTTCTACCGTACTATTCTTAATTATAAACTTATCCGTCAATTCATCTCTAATAGGATGAGGAGTTTGATCAAATTCTAATACTGATTGATTTTCATAAGGAGCATTTACTTGACTGTTATTTAAAATTCGCTGAACCGACATACAATGTAAAACAGCTGAAAAACTTATACCAGTACCCCAAAAATGAGGATTTATTTTTACCCCAAAAGAATTAGCCATATTTCCAACTTTTCTCATTTCAGAAACCCCACCTACAGAGCAGATGTCAGGTTGGATAATATCAAAAACATTATCTGAAATCACTCTAGAAAATTCTAGACTTGTGTGAAGTGACTCCCCTCCAGAAATAGGAATTTTTGAATTTTCTGTAACATAACGATTACTGTGAAAATCTCTAGATGGACACGGTTCTTCAAACCATGTTATATTATCTTGACTGATAAGTTCAGACAACTCTAAAGCCGTTCTTTTGTCGTAAGCTTCATTTGCATCAATCATAAGCTTAATATTTGGGCCAATTGCCTCTCTTGTTTGACTGACTCTTTTTGCATCATCATTAATAGACAATCCACCTACCTTCATTTTCATCCCTGTAAAACCCTCCTTAATATATCCAAGTGCTTCATCTAAATGCGGCTTTATTGGAAAACCTTCAAGATAATATAAGCCTGTAGCATAAACTGGGATATTTCTTTTCAAACATCCACCAAGAAGCGTAGATATAGGTTCATTTAAAAATTTACCCCTTATATCATATAAAGCAATATCTAATGCACTCATAAAAGATGAAGCTGACCCAGCGAAGGCATGACTTTGAAATGTTTGAGAAAAAATTTTATTATTAATTTTGTTTATATTATCTGAATCTTGCCCAATAACTAATTCAGCTAAAGATTTCATTTCAATACAAGAATTGTATGACCCGTATGTTTCGCCCCAACCTACATAATTTTCTGAAGTTGTAAGTTTTAATATTATGATACTTCTTGATGTGGTCCATCTTTGAGACCAACCAAATGGTTTATTTAATTTTGCTTCTAAAAACCTTATCTCAATACTTTTGATTTTACCTGTAGAATTTGCCATATAATAACTTAATTTATAAATAAAAATTTAAATATTAAAAATACTACAACTTTTTTATAAATAAACATATAAAAAAATGTAAAATTAAATACTAATATGAAGTTTTATAAATTATTTTATTTACCTGTTTTTCTTCTGATTATTTTAGGATGTTCTATAACTGAAAAGCAAATAGATGTAAAAGTACGTTTACTTGCTACAGACATAGGGGTAGGAAAAGCTCGATTACCTTTTATAATTAGTGATGAAAATAACAATCCTATATATGATCTAAACAGTAAAATTTATATAGAATATTGCAAAGAGGAAAGTTGTTTAAAAAAAATCCTTCAAGAAGATGTTGAATGGAGAGAATGGCCGATAAAAGGAGGAATTTACACTACTTATCTTACATTCAATCAACCTGGATTCTGGAAAATTTATCTTTCATACACGAAAGATGGTAATAACTATAATGGAGAAGCTGCGATTTTAGTTAAATCAAATACAGAGGCTCCAAATGTCGGTGATTTAGCACCACTTACCAGCACCAGAACAGCTAATACTTTAGAACAAATAAAGAAAATTAGTAGTGCAATAAATCCCGATTCAAGGCTTTATGCAAATGACTTAGTAGATTCTTTGAGTAACAAAAGGCCAGTTCTTTTATCCTTTTCTACTCCAGGCTTCTGCTTCACAAGGACATGTGGTCCTCAAGTTGAAGCATTGTCAAAACTCGCAGACAAGTATTCAAATATTATTGATTTTATACACGTAGAAATTTTCGAAAATCCAGATGAAATGTTACTCAATGGAGATTATTCTGTTGGAAAACAATCTGAAATCGTTTATCTGTGGGAATTAAATACTGAGCCTTGGACATTTTATATTGACGAAAATGGTTTTATAGTTGAGAGGTTTGAAGGGTTTGTTAATATTGATGAAATTGAAGAATCAATTATAGCTAATCCCATATTTCAGTAATATATTTTTTGCTATCTGTTGAGAACTCAAACCTAATTTTTACTGGATAATCTTGAACTATATGCTCTTGTAAATGAGACGGGAAAAATCCAATAAATTCTTTTTCAGCATGGAATTCCCACTCTTTCCCATCAAAATCGATAATTCTAATACTAGAAAATGTTGTTAGAGATGTTTGTTCAAAGTCAATAATTCTTCCTTCTACAAAATCACTTTTTTCACGTTGAGATGATACGATTAATGAAATTATTAATAATGAAAGTACTGATAAAATTATAATTATTCTTTTAGACATAAATTGAATTTATTAATTTTAGTATATAAAACATAAAGATTTCAAATAAACAAAAATTTTCACTTATATTGAACAATAATAGAAATAAATTAGATAAAGAAAATATTGTAAGGCGACCAAGACAGTCTGAATTATCACCTGTTATTACTCAAGTTGAAAAACGTAAAGTTTCATATAGAGGCCCTACATCACCTTTGATATTAGTTTATAGTTTTTTTGCATTTGCGATCATTGGAACCATACTTTTATCATTACCTATTGCATCCGAAGAAAATAAATTCACATCACCTAACATTTCTTTATTTACTTCTATATCAGCAATCACAGGTACAGGATTAATTGTTGTAGGTACCGATAGTTACTGGTCAATATTTGGAGAAATAGTTATAGGTATTTTAATTTTTGTTGGTGGATTAGGATTCATAACAGGTATCGCTTTTCTTCTTTTTTTAAGTAGTGGCCATAAATTAGAAAATAGAATGATCACAAGAACTGGACTTGGAGAAAATAGAATTGGAGTAATTTCCTCAATGGCAAGAAATATTATCTTTGTTGCAGTCTTAATACAAATAATTGGATCTTTAATATTTTTTATCAAATGGAATTTTTTTACCCCATTATGGTCAGGAATATCTTCTACCCAAACCCTTTATCAAAGCATATTTTTATCAATATCATCATTTAACAATGCTGGATTTGAAATTCTTCCTGATGCAAAGGTAGGCGGTAGTAGTTTAATAGGATTTTCAGATGATAAAATAATCTTAGGCACTATTTCGGTAATGATATTAGTTGGCGCATTGAGTTACGCTACCCTTGCAAATATTATTTCTAAGAAAAAATGGATTTTATTCAATCTTGATACCAAACTTGTAATTATTGGGACCACGTTTGCATTAACTCTTGGATTTATAAGTTTTTTTGTAATTGAATTTAACAATTCTGGCAGTATTGGTAATGAAAATATTGCTAACAAAATTTCTCAATCCTTATTCCACTCAGTTAATAGGACTTCAGGTTTCTCAAGTGTAGCTTACAATAACCTTGAAAATTCAAACATTAATGTATCTGCATTAATAATGTTTATAGGCGGAACTACTTCTTCAGTAGCAGGAGGAATTAAAGTAAATACATTAATGATTATATTGATCTCTACATATTCAATTTTCAAAGGAAGAGAAAATATATCTTTTGCAAATAGAAAAATTAATTCCTTTGATGTATTAAAATCTATGGCCGTAGGTGCTACAGCAATTGTAAGTATAATGTTACTAGTGATTTTATTTCAGTTTTTTGAGCCTAATGCTGATTATACAGAATCTATATTTGAGGTAGTATCGGCATTTGCAACGTGTGGTTGGTCTATAGGAGAGACAAGCCAGTATGGTACAGCAGGACAAGTAATATTGTCACTAGCTATGTTTACTGGTAGGTTTGGACCAATTACATTAGTACTCTTTATGTCGAAGGAAAGCCAAGAAGATATCATATCTTATCCAGAGGAAAGAGTTAGAGTTGGATAAAATTATTTCCTACTAAATATAAATTTCTTAAGTAAAGATATACAAAATATAGCAGTGGAAACGATACATATAGTAGGTCCTGATGGCAAATCGGAATGGAATGAAATATATAATCCTAATACAGAGGAAGTAATACCTATAATGATCCCTAGAATAATAACATTCTTGAATCTCTTCACTAGTAGACTTGCTGCTGCTGATGGAGTTATCAGTAATCCAATAACTAAAATAATACCTACTAACTGAAGTGAAACAACAATGACTATTGATAGCAATATAAGCAACAAGTAATCAAGTTTTTGTGATGGAATTCCTGACACTGTTGCTCCATAGTAATCAAACCCTATATATACCAAAGGCCTATAAAAAATAAGTGTTATTGAAATAACTATCACTGATAGAATAGAAGTAATTATTACATCTACATTAGAAATACTTAGTACCTGGCCAATTAATATTTCCTCTAAATTAATTTTTGTACCCCCAATTATCGACATAATCACTAAGCCAACTGAAAAAAGAAAAGAAAAAATTATTCCAATTGACGTATCTGTAGAAATTTTGAATCTTCTAACTAAAAAACCTATCAATATCGCTATAAATATCGCGTTAGGTATAGCTCCTATAAATGGATTTATACCTATTGAAAAAGCTATAATCATGCCAGGTAAAACTGAATGAGCCATTGCATCTCCCATGAAACCTAATTCTCGATTTATAACAAAAGCACCTAACAATGGGCAAACGATACCAATTAAGATACATACTAAAGTAGCCTGTAAGTAAAAGTTGTAGGTTAGGGGCAAGATTACTAGGTCATAAATCATTATTATGATTTCCTATCCTATGATCAATTAATCTATCCTTGTGAACACCATATAATTCCTTTAATACTTCTTCCGTTAGGACCTTTTCAGGTGAGCCATATGCACAAATATGCCCATTCAAGCACAAAACTTTATCATATCTATCAGATAAACTATTCAAGTCATGTGTGGACATAAGAATTGTTTTAGATTCAGAAGTTAGCAATTTTAGCACATCGGATATATCCTCTTGTGAGCCAAAATCAACACCACTAAAAGCTTCATCTAGGAGTAATATTTCTGACTCTTGAGCTAAAGCTCTTGCAATGAATGTTCTTTGTTTTTCCCCACCAGATAGATTAGCAATCATTTCATTCTTTTTTTCATACATATTTACTTTTTTCAACGAATCTACAACTAAATCATCTGAAAAACCTAAAATATTACGAAAACTTCCACCTCGTATTTTACCCTGTGAAACTACATCATATACTGAAAGAGGAAATTTCCAATTAATCATCTCTTTTTGTGGAACGTAACTTATTTTACCCATACTTTCTACAGGACTTTTACCATTGATACTGATTTTTCCATGAGTTATTTTTTCTAAACCAGCTATAGCGTTAAACAGAGTACTTTTACCTCCTCCATTAGGACCTAGTACGCCAATAAAAGAGCCTTTGGGAATTGAAAAAGAAACATTATCTAAAGCAAGAATATTGTCGTATTCAACACAACAACTCTCAACCTCAATGCAGCAAGTGCAGTTATTTTTTTCATTACATATACAACTCATTTTAATTACCTAGTTTATTTAGTTATTATACACAAATTGATACTAAGTATCAAAAATTACCAAGTACAATGTTTCTGATTATTTAGTGTTTACCACTGAACAAACATAGGCATAATGACGTGGGTATAACCAGGGTGATCAAGAGACTTAAATACACCTGGGCTTGAAGGAGTATTTGTTTCTAATATTATATCCTTAGAATCAAAAACACCAAGTACGTCAAGTAAAAATCTACTATTGAATGCTACCTTAGATTCATCTCCTTGAATATTAGCTTGAATGTTGTTTTCATTAGAACCAACTTCTTCTGCTCTAGAGATAATTTTAATACGCCCATTATCTTGTGGAGAAATTAAGAATCTTATGATTCCGCTCCCATCTCTTGCAAAAATTGATGCCGCTTTGGTTGCCTGTACCATTTCGGTCAGATCAACCTCAGCCTTTGTTGAAAAATCATCTGGTATAAGTTTGTCATAATCTGGAAATGTACCCTGTACAAGAGAAGTTACTACCTCTGAGTTATCCAATTTAAACCTAGCAGATCTTCCGTTCGCATTTATTGAAAGTTCCACGTTTGAACTGGAATCAACAAGAAGTCTCTGAAGTTCAATAAGTGTTTTTGCAGGAATTATAACCTTTACCTGCTCAATTATTTCAGTTTCAAAATTTACTTTTTCTACTGCTAATCTAAAGCCATCTGCTGCTGCAATTGTAAATCCAGATTTATCAAGTTCAAAATTAACTCCAGTTAATACAGGCCTTGAATCATCCGTAGCAGCCGCAAAAACCACCCTTTCCAATGCAGATTTCAAAACATCACATGGGATAGAAACAGATTTGGAATCATCAACTGAAGGAATTGGTGGAAATTCTTCAGCAGAAATACCATTTATATTAGCGTTAAATTGCCCACATTTAATTTTTAAACCAACGGGTTCAGACAAGAAGTCCATTTGAACATTTTCTTCTGGAAGTGAATTTATGAAATCATTAAGCATTCTTGCAGGTATAGTTACCTTTGCATCACCTTCAATTTGTGCTCCTATCCAGGTACTTATAGAAATTTCTGTGTTTGTCGCAGTTAGTTTTAATTGCCCATTATCACTCTCAAGTAATACATTTTGAGTAACAGGCAAAGTTGCCCTTGTAGCAACTGCCCTACTAATATTGGATAAACCTTTGCTTAGGTTATCTTTCAAACATGTTACCTGCATGACATTCCTTTCAAATTAGTAAATTCTTTATTTCTTATGGTATATATATA
>CETH01035806.1_pt1 | contig 13898 bp, 4 predicted proteins | sample 361461 | NCBI WGS metagenome assembly CETH01 (sample SAMEA2622695, study PRJEB7988) | marine metagenome | isolation source: saline water (ENVO:00002010), including
GTATATAGAATGCAGTTTAGAATGGGGCTGAGCCTCTTCTACTTCCGCCTCTTCTAGTCAGCGTCAAAAGGGCAATAATCAGCATTGCACCTAGAAGCCAGCCTACCCAATCAGTAGTCTCCTCGGCAGGTGGAGAGCGTACCTTGATCTGCTGAGTCGAGTAGTCCTCGACTGAGTCGAAGCCAGTATTGTTGATATCGAAGTACAGATAGAATGTCCCCGGACTAATGTCAGACAAATCAATTAAAATCTCAAACTGTACTTCTGAGTTAGCTGGTACATCTTGGATGTCCATTCCCATGACTCCAGTACTCGAGGTATCTGGGCATCCATTGTATGCATCACAAAGTGTACCATTCAACTGTACGAGTTGAGCATCAATCAGGCCCGTATTCTCGACTACTACTCTGAAGAGGTGTGACTGCCCAGCAGTCAAATCCTCACCTCCAGCGACATTCTGATAAGATTTGATTCTTAGAGAAGGCATAGAGGTCTGAACATGAATCTGGACATCATCATAGGTATTGTTGGCCTTGTCCGTAACTGACATGTAGATTGTGAAATCCTCGTCGGATGCGTTGGCAGGAGCAAAAACAGTCACCGTGTGAGTAGACGAGATGTATGCTCCGACTGTATGTGAATTAGCGCCCGATCTTACCCATCCCTCAGGGAGCTCTGAGTCATCGAACTCAAACTCGTAGAGCTCGTCTCCGTTTCCTGTGTTTGTGAACTTGATTCCAATACTAATCGACTGGCCGGGTTGAATTCCATAGGATTCAGCCATAGGCTCCGTTAATTCAAAGCCGTGAATCTGAGGAATCTTGACATTCACTGAGTGGTCTTCCATGTAACCATCTTCCTTGGATGCGATAGTCATCGAGATTGTATGTCCATTCTCGAATGCATGAGCTGTGGACTGGTTAGCAGGAGTTACTCTTACGTAAATGTCTGAGAAGTTCATTGTATTGTCCAGCCCCATATCAAACTGAGATGTACTGTTCCAGTCTCCCGATCCGTTATGGAACTCTACGAGCCATTGGCTGCCATCAGTACCAACTACATCTCCAAATATACTGAATGTGTCAAATGGTTCGTGGCCTAGGTAGTCCACAGATAGTTGGAACTCAACCGGATTGAAGCCGCCTTCTGAGTTGGTAACTGCCATAGTGCTTCCTGGATCTCCTTCAAAGTTCGAGTCTCCGCCCGAATTATTTAGAGTTGAAATTGAAATCTCGTGATTCGCTATACGCACATGCGAGAGAGTCACCGGAGGTGCCTCTTGACCGGGTCTCACGGTCACGCCTTGACCGCCAATGTATGACATTGTCAGGTTGCGCTGAGACACAACAAATTCGCTTGAGGCATCTATTGTTCCTGGAATCATCAACATCTCAATGAATCCTTGGTTGTTGACTTCCTCGATCCATCTCATTCCCGCGCCTGTATTAATGACTAAGCTTGGACCCTCTACAAATTGTGAGTTTGAAAGATTCGTATCTGCAAGAGTGCGTGTCACGCCATCATAATCCAGCCACTCTGTATTCATTAGGAACCATCCGCCTTCAGTCATTTCAAGATCAAGTGAATAGCCGGTAACAACCTCGGCCTCAACTAGGCCCATTGCAATTAGATTACCTTCCTCATATGTGGCTCTGAGAATCCAGTTGCCGGGTTCGACCTCAGCAGACCAGTTTCCAGTCCAAACGCCATCAACTAGTTCCTTATCGGGCGTCATTGTATCGCGCACCATTCCTTCAACGGGAATCAACTGTAGAACAACTCCTTCAGAAATTAACGATAATTGTTCTGAGTCGATGTAGGTTATTGATCCATCAATTGAGACTGGTTGTGCTACCATTTCAGCGTCGGCTGACAGGCTGAAATCTAATACTGAAACAGATAGGTTCTGGCTAACAAATCCTTCAACCTCAAATCCTAATGTCCACTCAGTCCCTGCAGGAACGAATAACGACCAATCTCCAGTGTTGTCACTAGTTTCAGTATAGTTCTCTTCCTCGCCATCGATGAAGATTGTCACATCAGAGATGCCTTCTCCGAAATCGGGTGTATTATCGTCATCGAAGTCCCAAAATACTGTCCCTCCCAACTCAACGAACTTCATCGCTGTCAGATTCAAAGCAGGATTATCTCCTGGAGTAGCACTGATAGTATTCGGCTCGTTTGCATCTAATATCCATCTCTCTCCGCCTTCTGTTACATTCAGCAGGACTTCCCATTCTCCAGGGGCGATTACAGTGGATGCGATTCCTAAAGAGTCAGTAAAGTCCATCGATACAGAACCTAGGCCCTCGAGAGAGGATAGTGTTGCCGATATGCCTTCAATTTGTTCTCCCGAGTAGTCCTCGTACAGTATCAGCTCAACTCTTGCAGCCTCCGTAGTCGACATTGAGATGTCGTCGCCTGCATATTCGGCAGAGGCTGTGATGTGTTCACGCAGAATCTCTCTTACTCCTTCTGAGGACTCGAATGGTTCGATAGAAACTATCCAGTCGCCCTCTGGGATGTGAGCATTCCATCTACCATCATCATCTGTCGTGTGAGACAATACCCAGCCAGACTCGGTATTCGTCATCTTTACGAGATGTCCGGATAGGACTCCTCCACTCTCGTTCGTGAATGTGATATTGACTCTCCATTCTGGATCGAAGCCGAGTGTTTTCTCTACCGATCCTCCTAATAGACCGACATCGAAGCGAGTCGCGCCCGTCATGATTCTAGTGCCAAAGTGATCAGTTTCTGGATTTGATGTATCTATATCTATGCGATAGGCCCCTGGCTCGAGTGAAAGTTCCGCCAATCCATCCTGTGTCCACTCAGTTCCATTCTCCATAACTTCGTATACGATTCTGGAACTATTGTATGCGTCCACTATATTGAATGGGAATGTGACTGCCGTGCCATTTGATGCATTGTTATCAGCACTATGATCCAAGAACAGACTGATTGTGACTGAACTGTTAACTGGGCTAGTAATGATGTCAACAGTATCGTTCTTGCCATCTACTTCGAGGTCGACTGGTGTGGAAGTAATCCACTCGGCATCCAAGTCAAATGTCCAGTTTCCTCCTGGCAAAGCCATCTGGAATTGTCCGTTTTCCATCACATTGGTACGCCAGCGGACCTGAGTATCTGCGTTGTCTGCTATGACCACAATTGGCTGCCAGCCTCCGAAATATGATTGCATAGGATTGTCTTCCCTGTTGATATTGACTGCTCCTTCTACAATGTATCCTGGCGTAGCAATTAGAGTGAGGTTGTCGAATATCTCACCGTCAATGCTAGGGCCGTTGGATGTGACTGTGAATCTGGTTCCATTCACTAAATTCAGCATTGCTCCGGGAAGTTGCACTGTAGCGTCAATAACTGCACCCTCAGGAACAACAACTGAGAAGTGACCTCCTCCGTCTGTCTGAGCACTGGTACTGAATCCATCCCAATGGAAATCAATCTGAACATAATCTAGAATCTTACCTGTGTCTGGACCTTCATCATCGAACTCAAGATCCTCTTCATAGAATGCCGTACCATTGATTCGGATACTGACCTCAAATTCATAATCTGCATTAACATCTTCTTCGCCAATCTCAATCTGCTCCCAAAGTTGCAATTGCTCAGATAGAGTATAGTTCAACAGCCAAGTTCCTCTTGATAACTCGGCCCTGTACTGTCCCGATTCATTGTCATACTCGACATAAGCAGCTTCGCCTGTTCCGTTCTTCAGGCGCAGAGTCACATCTAGGTCAGGCACTGAGTTGCCATTCTCTGTGAGAGTGAATGTTAGATCCGAGGTTTTGGGGACTGGGGAAGGGAATTCATACTCCAGGTCAATTTCTGGATCGAAGATGTATTCTTCTGAAAGTTCAGGGAATCCATCAGCATCCACATCAGTCTGCGCTGTGTAGTTCCCAGGAATGATTGGTCCGTATTGGAAGAAACCATCTTCATCGGGAACTAGAAGACATGGAGCGAATCCGGACTCGGTGCATTCCAAAATCGCATCGGAGTGAGTTGAGTCTTCGCCGAATAGGGCGACGGTGCTATTAATTGGTGAGCCAGTAGTATTGACCAGATAGCCACTGATTAATCCTCCAGCAATATCGATGGTTGTAACATCAGGACTACCAATCAATGGAATGATGAATTGCTCTTCTAAATCGACTGCAGTGCCATCAGAGAAAATTACCGTGATATCGTATGAGCCCGGGACCATGTCAACGAAGTGGAAGGTTCCGGGTTGTACCATCGGTCCGCTGAAGATACCTTCTCCCTCGACAGTAGCGAAGGTACCATTGAATGTCCCATAGGTATCTAATTCCTCAGAAGTATCAACTTCGAAAGTTCCTGAACCGACCAAGGTCGCTTGGTTCAAACTCCTGGTGAATCTAGTAGTTCCGTTTGATGTGTATCTGCCAGTGGCATTGACATCGCCATCAATCAGCAAATCTCCTGATTCCATGGCGCAAACGGAGTGATTTTCAGGCATGGTCGAATTGACATCGCAAACAGGGATTTCGATGTCGTCGGTGACATTGCCAGATAGCGTTCCCCTACCTGAGAACATACCATCTCCAGTAAGACTATGATTGTGAGAAATTGTCTGAGAGTGATTACCTGTGAAATCGGTAACTGTGACAACTCCTTGAGCGATTAGAGAGCCTGCTCCAGTAAATGTGACCTCCCCAATGCCTCCGAATGTCAAGTCATAGCCTTCGACTACCCCTACTGAGGTTGTAGCCGAACTAGGTGGAATCTGAACATGATCTGCGGATGGAGAAATTTCTACTATCACATCGGTCAGAGGATCTTGATCGAAGAGTGTCGATCCAGCCCATACCAACTTTCCTGTAGCGTGTGAAGGTTGAACGGATACATTTCCGTAAACAGTCTCCTCGCCGTTACTGTGTCCTGCTTCTCCCGATACATTGACAATTGTCTCGGAGAGCCATGTGGTCCCAGATACATTAGCTAGAATTCCAGTAATTGGATTCACATTGCGGTTCACGGAAGTCTCTTGGAAGATGTCACTCAGGGACTGCCCTACATCGCCGGTCATCATCGCAGATCTGGCTGAGTCTAAGTCTGGCTCTCCGATGAAGGCGGAGACTCTGATCTTTCCAGCCGGAACCGTGTATGAGAAGTGGCCGTTTTCGTCTGCGTCGGTGTATCCAATGGGGACCCAGTAGGTTCTATCGTCTCCATCTACAACATTTCCAGTGACTGCATCAGCAACTTCTTCGCCACTGAATGCATCTCTTTCAATCATCACTCTAGCGTTGGGAATTGCTCCGAAGCCTTCCAACTCAACAGTGCCCTCCAATGTTGCACCGCTGTAGTACTTCATGACTTTGACTTGTGTATTGGCCGAACCAATTGTGGGGTTAGAACAGTCCTCATCGACTTTAGATCCGTTGTCTAGCAACTCACACCGTTCGTCATCATACCAGTTAGCCAGAACGAAATGGTTCATCATAGCGCCCGGAAGTGGGTACGCATTCTCTAGATATGATCCAGGAGTTCCGGACATGTAGAAGTGAGGTGCCGGTTGATCGGCGTCCCCTGGTAGCCCCAACATTGAGGTTGAATAACCAACATAGAATCTAGCAACCATCGTCTCGAAGAATGCTGGTTGGTGCTGGTAGTCAATATCGACCATTCTGATGACTTCATTGGATTCTGAAGCTCCCGAACTCTGACGAATGACATCGTTGAGGTACTCCTCTTCGAACTCTTCGGCAGAACGCGGAATTAGTGGGCCGTCTCCACGTTGGGTGTCGTAGACAGCGGTGATGTAATCTTCCATATCCAATCCAGACAGGCCTGTAGGTGCATGGAAGATTCCTGTAGTCTGTCCGCGGTGATATTGGTAATCTCCGTAATATGTCCCTCCTAGAGGATATAGACGATTATCGATAGCGAAGTATCGGATGTCATTGTTTCGAACTACTGTATCCCCTAGTGGGCCATCGTAGTCTTGGACCTCATAATCTAGGCCAGTGATGTCATGATAGATTCCAGCAAGCTGATCCATATCAAATGCCGTGGACAGGAAGGCTCGGCTCAGTGCCAGTCTGGCATTGGTTCGGTGAAGACTGGTCGAAACATCATTGAAGTCCTCGATTAAGTCACTAGTGTACATGTATCCACCAATGAGGTAGTGAGTAGTTTGCATTTCGAACTGGGCGTTGTTGAGTCGTGTTGCATTGAACAGATCGGTGGCCTCGGACTCATCTTCAGTAGAGTTGCCCATCTGAGTGCCTCCAATCAATACCATCCACATCTTTTCCGATTCGGGAAGTCCTTCGGAATTCAACGAATATCCGTGAAGCAACTCTGTGTGATCATCAGTAGCCACTACAGCCATTGCTCTGTCCTTGACGAAGTTCTCGTCATTAACGCCAATAGAGAGAATGTTGTCATACTCTGCCAACTGTGAGTCATCCATGTATTCATTCAGTACTTCATAGAATGAGTCAGTAAATCCGCCACCGCCATTGTACCGGCGGTCTCCTTGAGCAAGTGTTGTGATGAATAGTGCTAGAGTATCTTCTTGACTGTTCGAAAGCAGCATTCCTCCACTGTTAGGGATTCCCGACTGGAAGTTATCAGCAACTGTAGGATGCTGTCCTTGTGCCAGAGCTTGGAATCCATAATCCCACCAAGAAACGAAGGCAGGACGCTCACTGAAACTCATATCTGTGTCCTGTTCAGAAAGCCAGTCATAGGCTAGATTCCAAGAGCCACTGTTAAAGCCGGGGCCAAAAGTACCCATATACCACATCTGAGATTCGGGATTGTAACCCTCGCTCTTTAGAACTGAAAGGCCTAGAACTTCGGCCCTAAGGAAGTCAGGTGCAATATCATGAATCGTTTGATCGACATCTGTAGCAGTGGCTTCCCCTCTAGGAATTCCTGAATCTATGCCGTATGTTGCGTGCTGAGATGCTACCATCATCAGGATAACTAGAATCGCAGGGATGGCTGGATTGCGTCTACTTGCGGTCCATACTGATCTGAATCTGGTTCTTGGGGTCCCAATACCAGAGCGTCGCCATTCCTTGACGAATGATGAGAAGTTAGCGCCGTCCCAGAGCATCATCAGCCCAATTCCGCCGACGACTGCCATTGCAGGAGTCGCGTTGAAGATGAATCTTCCAGCAGACCACGCCATGTATGTGGCAATGATAACCCACAGTCCAAGCAATAGATGACTCTGGCGTTCTCTACGGGCCCCTCGCCACATCAGTACGAAAGCACAGCCGACGGCGATTAGTGCGACAACTGGTCCGTACGAAGCAAAAAGAACTCCTCTGCTAGGGGCCTGGGCCTCACCGATAGTCCCAAAGATCTTGTTCTTTGAGAAGTAGAATCCTCCAGTAAACAGGATGTCCCAGCCATTGTAAATCTCCAATTGCTGTAATATGAATAGAATTGCAAGGATACCTCCGATCAGAACTCCTCCAGTCCCTAGTACCAATAGCCAAGGTTTGTCTCTATACGAAGAAGCTACCCAGCCTAGAGCTAGTGTGAAGCCGATGATATAGAACATCGGTTGGAAACCACTAGGATCGAAGACAAGATTCAGACCTGGCCACATGTAGAATGGTAGTGGAATGAGGAATGAAGTTAGTAACATCTGCAGAGTTATGGAGGTCAGTGGTAGACTGTCCCTCTTGCGGAACATGTTCAAGATTATCTGGCCTGAGTAAGCGAGGAATAGGATTCCTGGGCCGTATACGAATCCTTTCCATCCTAGAGCTACAGTGGCGAAAGAAATTCCTGAAAGCGTTGCGAAAGCCATGGCTCTTGGATTTCTGTACCAAGTCTCTCTAATCCCTGCAACTAGGTAAAGAGGGCTCGAGCTTGGGTTTTGGAACATTCTCTCAGTGCCCAGTTCATCCAATGCCCTGACCCAGTAGTAGAATGCCATAGACAAGAACAGCAGAGCAAATGAGTCGTGATCTGCTAGACCGAAAGTTGCGTGCGAGATGTGTCCTGGCATCAGAGCGATTAGCCAAGCAGTCAGGATTCCAGCTCCCTTGCTGTGGACATTCTTGGCGATTGCAGCCAGAGGTAGAACAATCAGCGCACCGAAAACAGCAGGCATAGCAGCGACGCTCCACCAAGTGGCCTCATCTGCAGGCATCTCAAGTAGCCAAGATAGTCCGATTCCTCCTAGTGCAAGCGACCAAGAGAATAGTGGAGGACGAGGATTGATTGCTCCCATCGGATATGCTCTATCATGGTCGAAAATGTAGTGGCTTCTCTCGGCTACGATGTAATCTACGACCCTTTTCATGTACCAGGGGTCGGACCCTCCAGTCATATCCCAGAGGCCGGTGGCCGAGGCATTCATGGCCGGTAGAACATTCCATCCAGTTCTGACTGCAAAGGCTACCAAGATAGCCATAGCGACCATGATCGAGTATGAATTACTCTGCCACCAGAGTCTTGCCTGACTCGGTTCGTGTCTGGGCGAAATATCTCCAAAGTAGCCGCGTGATGCAACCATCACTGCAGCGACATTTAGCCAGAATCCAAGGAAGAACCACGAGAATGTACTCATCGTATCATCTCCTGCAAGGAAACTCGGGAACTCATTACCAATCTCCTGAAGGTGTCCGAGAGTGTAGAGGAGCCAGTTCACGCCGACTATTGCTCCGAGAACATTCCATCTCTCACAATGGCAGAAGGAAACGAATAGAATTACGACTGTTGTGAAAAATGCCCAGACAGAACCCAAGTAAATATGGTCATGATATTCTTGAATACCCGAGAGTTGCCCTAGCCAAATCAGCGGAATTGCCTGAACTAGCAAGATTGCAAAAAGTGTTGACATCAAAACTCTGTTAGAAGCAGAAAGAGAGGCCCCAAACGATCCAGAGCCTGCCGAGTCTAGTTTGCCCTTCATCAGTGCTGTGGCAATCATTCCTGCTACTATCGATGTAGCCCAGAATGCAAAGAATACTGACGCTATACTGGCCCTGCCTGTATCAATCAAATCTGGAGCAGATCCTGTCCAGTCTGATAAATCGAAAACAGAGTTAGCAGCATGAGATACTGCCAGATGGAAGCCAATTACGACAGCAAGCAGTGTACTAGCCTCTTCTCTTCTATCGGTATTCATCTGGACAAAGGTCGAGATTCCTACAAGAGCAAAGGTTAGAGCTCCAACTCTGCCAACGCTATCAAACAAGTTGTGAGCCATCGTAATGATGGCCGCAGCGGCTATGAATCCCAGTACGACAATCGCATTTCGATACTTGGCCATATTGCCAAACGGAGCAAAGGCGCCAATTCTGCCAAGCGCAGCAGCAAAAGCGGCTACGAGGGGCAGAATCAGGACTTGCGTATATCCGTCATTTTCCATGGCTCCGTTCGCGACATAATCGACACCCATGAACAGTGCTAGCAATGTAACTAGCACCGTTGGGACAGAAGCAATCCCTGTCTGGGAGAGCTCTGATTCAGCCGCGGCATCTTTCTCATTCATCATCAATCACCGTGTTCAGCCCAAAGGCCAGCGTCGCGCCGATTTGACTGGCTGTTATAACCATTCGTAGAATGGTTGGAAAATCGGATTACCAATAATCGGCATCTAAATCCGCTAAAGAGCCCGATAAGCGATGTCTGAACGGTAATGGGAGCCATCGAGTTGGATACACTCAATCAATTCGTATGAGGCGGCCACCGCATCGCCGAGAGAGGGCGCTAGTCCTGTAGCCGATAGGACTCTGCCTCCTGAGGAAATTAGTTGTCCATCTCTTCCCAGAATAGTTCCGGCATAGTGAACAAATGCCGAGGTCATTCCCTCCTCGATTTTTACTTCGCTACCCAAGATTATTCTCTTCGTCGATGAACTTGTCGGATAACCCTCTGAAGCGAGTACCACAGTAGCAGCACATAAGTCGTGGAACTCATATTCTTCTTCGGAGATTCTTCCTTCCGCACAGGCAAGCAAAAGTTGCCCCACATCGCTTGAAATCAGAGGAATTGTGACTTGAGTCTCGGGGTCGCCAAATCGTACATTGAATTCAATTACCCCCGGGGTCCCTTCTTGGTCGATCATTAAACCGACATACAGACAACCCCGATAGGGAGTTTCTTGGTTCCTTAGGTGATGGTGCATTGGTTCAATAATTTCTCGAGTTACTCTGTGCATTACGGACTCAGATACCACCGGAGCAGGAGCATAGGCACCCATGCCTCCAGTATTCGGACCGGTATCTCCCTCTCCGACCCTCTTGTGATCCTGACTTGCAGGTAGGCAAATGTAGCCCGATTCATCCATTAAAACCAGTACCGAAGCTTCTTCGCCCGACAAGTGCTCTTCAAGAAGAACGAAGTCGTCCAATTCTATTCCTTCTAGGAGGGCTTCTTCTGCAACCTTCCTATCTGAGGTAACTGTGACTCCTTTTCCTGCAGCGAGCACATCTCGCTTGATTACCCAGGGGGCCTCAAACTTGTCCAGAGCATTGGGAATCAATGATTTCTCATCTACTACTATGTGGCCACCAGTAGGGACTCCTAGGGATTTCATTATCTCCTTAGCATGTAGTTTAGAGGCCTCCAAACGAGCCCCATCTGAATGAGGTCCAAAGCAGGTTATTCCACCATACCTCAGAGAGTCTGCGAGACCGTTTACGAGTGGTGCCTCTGGACCCACAACAACCAAGTCAGAATCTAACTCAAGTGCTAGAGAAACAATGCCTTCGATATCGTCTACGGAGACATTATGATTTGTTGCAATCATCGAGGTCCCGGCATTCCCAGGAGAGCAGTGTACAGCCGCCACAGATGGGCTGTTTGCAAGTCCTATGCAAAGAGCGTGTTCTCTTCCGCCTCCGCCTACAACCAAGACTGTCAGAGGAGCCATGCGTATGCGTGAAGCCATCGGAAGATAATGGATTCCGAAGTGAGTGCTCCTAGTATGGCACTGACTTCAGACCTAATCTAAATCCTATTACATTGAATAGACGGTGAATAATGGGGGTCAAGATGAGTAAAGCGATAATTTCGTCATGTAATTGCTCATGCATGATTACTTGCCCGTCAAAGAGCAAGAAGGAGAAGAAGAAGATCGAAACAGCGAATGGAACCGTGTCAAGAAGAGGGGCTTTCGAGCTTTCCTCGCCCTCTCTTTTCAGGCCACGGCGTCGCTTGACAAATGAACCAGCCGAGTCGCCCAGCATACAAGCGATACCTAGTGTAAATCCCATCACAAAGGCGGCACCCCACTCTCCTCCGAGCCAGAACCAATCAGATGAATCGCTGAACAATGTAGGGTCGACAAACGGTCTTGCATCTGGAGGATAGTCTGAATTCCATGCATAATGGGCCAACATTGTGAGAAGTCCAGAAAATATGGCGCCGCCGAACATGCCATTCCAAGTCTTTCCATCACCTAGAATTCTGTAACCATCTTTCCAGTTTCTTCCTCCGTCAATTACCACACTTGAGAAGCCAAACCTATCTGGAATCCACTTACCAAACAGCATCGCTCCGGTATTTGCTAGATAGAATGGACCGTACATCATCAGGACCGTGATGATGTTCAAAGCGAACTCAGCGGAGTCGGGTGCCGGGAATAAGGCAGATGCGCTCACGGGCCTGCGAGACAAAGACAGCGAATGAACTCTATCCGAAGAATGGTGGGCAAAACTATTCATGGCACTCTCATTGAATACAGGCCATGAGAACAGCCGCACTACTACAATCCGTTCTGATGATTACCTCAGTCATTCTTGTCTCTGGACTAGTATCCGCAGAGGATTCTGAGACTGTAATTAGTACCGATATGACTTGGTCGGGAGAAGATTCTGTAGAAGGAGTAGTCAGAATATTAGATGGCGGACACTTGACTATAGAGAATGCAAACATCAAGATGATTGATGGATCTAGTATTCATGTTGATGAGGGCGGTCAACTGACGATTGCTCAATCTACTGTGAAGTCACAGACTCCACCTTCTGCCATAGCCAGTATGGGCTACTGGGATGAAGTAAATATGTCAAAGTTCAAGATTCCAGGGGATGGAATTTCGGGCCCATTTGAAGTAGAAATGATCCCGATAGAGGGGGATACCTACTACTCTGATGCAGCCCATATTGGAAGTGAGATTTTCAATCTCAATGGCAGTTCTCATACATTCAGTTTCGATAATGATGCAGGAGATGTCTGGGTCGGGCTTACTGGTTACGGCTCCAGTCCCGTCACTGTGGGCTCAATCACTATCACCACACAAACTGGAGGTCAGACTACAATGGCCGGATCTGAATTAGATACTGTCAATATGAAGAGTGCTGGAACCCTAGAATTTGGAATACATGTGGAAGGAGAAATGCAATCCTCATTCTCTTCAGTAATAGGGGGGCAAGTGTTCGTTGAGGGAACTCTAAGTGCAGACAATACTGAATTCGATAGGGTTGGGCCGATTATGGTTGGCGAATCGGGTAGAATAGATCTCCTAGGATCTACATCATTCGCGTCCAGCCTAGATGATCACGATATTCAAGCTGGACCTTACTCCGAGATATTCTGGGGCGAAGGCGTTGTGGGATCAGGAGGATTGATTGACAAATGGGAAAGAAGAGTTGCAGGTCAGACTTTACATCTAGATGCAAAGTATGTTGTTCTCAGACTATCCGGAGTTGGCCCTCAAGAGGCTACTCAAGAGATATTTAGCGATGAGAATGGTACTGCCTATGTCAATGCAGGAGTAGAGAGAGTGGTCGAGATTGGTTATGCAGATGGAACAATCTGGACCGAATCTGCAACCATAGAAATCATCACCTATGAAACGGGTTGGAATCCTACTACATCCGGAATAGGAAACTATGGAGGAGGAGTAGTGAATCTGGACTGGTCAGATTCAATTGTACTCGACTCGGGTACGCCTTATGTTGAATGGGAGTCTCTTAGCATCACTGAAGAGACATTGACGAAAACTCGGGGACAGGAGATGCCCGTAGTAGCCGGATTAGCAAACAGAGGGAGTGCGGAGGCGCTTCTGTACTTCACTTGTGAAGTTTCAGAGACAGGGATGGAAGCCGATATTGGAGGCTATAGGCAAGCGAGAATTGGCCCGGGAGAATCTGTTGAGGTTTCGTTCGGCTGGAGGCATTCTCAGACTGGTGACGCCTCTCTAACTTGTAGGATATTGACTCCAACTCAATTAGTCAGTGATGATGCGTTTGGAGGAGGCAGTATGACGACCGAAACAGCGACTTGGTCCGAACCTGCAGAAGATGATTCGATAGATGTCGTATCGCTTCTAGCTGCAATCATCGTAGCTATGGCAATTGCTGGATTCACCATGCTCAGACGGGCTTCAGATGCTATCGTGGAAGATGATGATGACTCAGATTATTCAGAGGACGAGTACTAAATTAGCAACTCGAAACCTTAGTCCATGATTCGCTGGTTGGCTCGCCGGGGTCATCTCCTGTTCCGCCGTCTCCTTCTTCTGTGAATTCATAGTACGAGGTATGAGTAATGGTTGATCCATCAGACCAAGGGGAATTTTGTGTTGTTTCGACAGTAAAGTGATAGCATCCGTAGTCACTAACAGCCCAATCATCGATTGGAACATACTTGGTGTTCAGTTCAAACGACTCAACCGACCCAGGCAGAGGGAGTTCTGAACCGTCCTCTGCGACTAGAGCACTACCGCCGCCAAACTCTCCGTTTCCTGAATCCCACTCGGCAACTCCATTCACAACAGTGACCAGAGGATACGATATAACAACACTAGATCCATAATACATTTTGGCCTGAACTGTGTAGTCTGCATATGGCATTGGTCCTGGTGGATTATCTCCTAATGCGTCAAGCCCCGACCATGACTTTAGAGCAACCCCGATGATGCAAGAATCCTTTGA
>CETH01159194.1_pt1 | contig 13888 bp, 14 predicted proteins | sample 361461 | NCBI WGS metagenome assembly CETH01 (sample SAMEA2622695, study PRJEB7988) | marine metagenome | isolation source: saline water (ENVO:00002010), including
ATCTACAATACTATTTAAAAATAAAAAAACAAATGTTGCGCAAGCTGCATTCATCAATGCAGCAGCTGCTCATGTTATTGAGATGGATGATCTAGACAGAAATTCCATTTCACACCCTGGGTCATGTGTTATTGCTGCAAGTTTGGCATATGCAGAATATAGAAAATCTACTTTAAATGAATTACTTGATGCAATTATTATTGGTTATGAAATTATGATAAGAATTGGGGAAGAATTAGGGCCTGATCATTATAAATTTTGGCATACTACTGGGACAGCTGGGACAATAGGAGTATCAGCTGCAATTAGTAGGTTATCTAATGCAAGTGAGCTCCAAACATTAATGTCAATTGGTTCAGCTGGAACAATGACTAGTGGCTTATGGGAATTTCTTTCTGATGGTGCAATGTCAAAGCAATTACACCCTGCTAAGGCAGCTTACGATGGAATGCTTGCCTGTTTATTATCAAAAAATAATTTTACTAGTGCATCACAAATTCTAGAAGGAGAAAAAGGCCTATTTGCAGCAATGTCACCAGGTGCAAAACCAGAAAAAATACTAACCAAACTATCCATAAATCAAAAAAAATGGAAAATTACTGGTGTTTCATTTAAAATGTACGCCTCATGCCGACATACTCATCCTGCTGTTGAAGGAGCAATACAAATTAAAAAACAAAATAACTTTGATATTGATGACATAAAAAATATTAAAGTTGAGATATACTCGCAAGCCCTTGATCTTTTAGAAGGAGTAGAAGCAAACACTCCTTATGCAGCAAAATTCAATCTGCCTTTTTGTATAGCTTCATCATTAATAAATGGTGAGTTAGGTCCTCATCAATTTACCGAAAAGACAATTCAGAATAAAAGGATTCATGCATTAGCAAAAAAAATATCTTTCAATGTTAATCAGTCTCTAGACAAATATTATCCAAAGAAATGGCCAAGTAATATTCATTTGAATTTAAAAAATGGCCAAAAAATATCAGAAAATATTCTATATCCTCTAGGCGATCCAGAAAATCCAGTCAATAATACTCAAATTCAAGAAAAATTTTTATTACTAACCAATAAAAACCTTCACCGAAAAAAAGCTCATTCACTTATTAATAATTTATTAGAAAAAAACAAAAATATTTCACCTAATCAATTAATTAACACCATAAAAAGAATAAGAAAATAAATGCATAATCAAGATAAAATTTTAACTATAGATCTAGATGGAGTCATATGCGGATCGCCGTATCCATTTAAATTAGGCATAAATAAAAAGATTTTAAATCCCAAGTCTGAGCCACCTAAAGCTTTTGTCCCGCCACAAATATTTTTAAACTTTACTGATAAAATCAGATATGGTTATCGTCCTATATTGCCAAATATAAAAGAGACTCTTGAAGTCTTACAAAAACGTCGTAAATTAATACTATTAACAGGTAGACGTAGCTCCCCAACTAAGTGGCTTGAACAAAATCACATTAAGGAATTTTTTCAAGAAATAATTTTTAATCAAACACGTTTTGGAAGCTCTCATTATAAATTATTGAAAATTCAAGAAATTGGATCACAAGAACACATTGATGATGATATTCAAACTATTCAATTGTTAAACGATCGAGCAAATTGTAAATTATTTTTTAGAACATGGAATTATAACCAAGAATTTTCTACACCAAAAAACATACAAAAAATCAATGATTTTAAGCAATTAGTAAAATTGATTAAGGAATAAATTTACTTAGAAATTCTTAGTCCAATACTTACTATATAACTTCATATTGCTTGCAAGTTTTTGATGTTGAAAACCAGAGATTCTTTGATTAACTAAAATTTTTGAACTTCTACAAAACAATGGTATCATTGCAGGGCTTTGTTCTAATAAAGTTTGCTGAGCATTTTTTGCTAATGCGCCTCGTTTAACTGGGGAAGTTTCCAAGAAAGATTGTTCAACTTCTAAATCATAAAATGGGCTAGAAAAACCCCAATATGAAAATTGATCACTAACACCATTAGAAGTATTAATGAGTAGTCCGTCATCTGGATTGAAGTCGTATTTATAATTAAACAAGAGGCATTCAAAATCTCCTAATTCAAAACTCTTCTGGAGCTTGCCTTCATCTCGATATATCAACCTTGGTTTAAAACCTACATTAGATATTTGACGAATTAATTCACTGCCTAATTTATTAAAAAATATAGAGTTCGGTAAATCTATTCTAAATTCTAAACCCTTATAACCACTTTCCTCTAGCAATTTCTTTGCAGTTTCTGGGTCAAACCTCATAAATTCATTTAAACGAAGTTCATTCGAATTCAAAGAATCAAGAGGAAACGAAGGAGGAATTGGCCCAGACAAAAATCCATTAAATTCTTCGCTTAATTTCTGTCTATTTAAAGACATAGATAAAGCTTTACGCACTTTTGGATTTTGAAATGCTTTAATAAATTTAACTTCTTTTCCATTCTTATAATTGTCCATAGAAAGGCCAAGAAAAATTAATTCTTTTGAGGGATATCGCAACTCATCATAAGCCAATGGAATTGAATTTAATGATTCTATAAATTCATTTGAAATCATCAAATCAATCTTATCATCACTAAAGTCATTTCTTAATATATTTATATCAGAATAATTTTTGATAATGATATTTTTTAGTAATGGCACATTCTTTTGATGATATAGCTCATTCCTTCCAAAAACAAATTCATTAGAATTGATTAAAAGAGGCATAAATGGTCCAGACCCTATTCGATTCTGAGCATTATTAGAAAAAAATATTTTACTAATACCTGACAGAGATGGATTTGAAATATATTCAAAAAAATATGGAAATGGTCGATTCAATTCAATTAGCATTTTATCATTAATCAATTTTATATCTTTAATAACCTTTGAAAAAAATGGTTCATTATTTTCTTTCCTGTTTTGAAAATTAATTATCATATCGTCAATTGTCATTTTTTCTGCATAACCATCTTGATTTGGGTGAAAGTAAATATCATCTCGTATAGAAAATAGATAATGCATTGAATTTAATTCCTCAACTTCATTTGCAATATCAGAAAATAACTCACCAGTTTCAAGATCAATATCAATTAAAGTTGAATAAATTAATGGATCAATATATTTTTTTTGAATATCTTCACTAGAAGTATTATAGAAAGCAATTAAGTAACTGCTTTGAGTAGAGAGTTGTTTTGGAGGAATCAAAGGCGAGATTAGGTTTAATGAATTATTAGATTGAATCCCTGTAGAACTTTTTGTATTACTACAAGCAGTAATAATTAAATTTGCAATAAACATACTAGAAAAATAAATAAAGTTTCTTCGATTTAAATGCATGTGAATTAATCCTAAAGACTCATTATACAAAGAGATTATAAAAATTATTGAAATTATAGCATTTGAACAATATATATAATTAAATAGTTAGTAAGAATCAATTAGATAAGAGTAAAGATATTAATAGAAATAAAAAACAACCTAAATCAATTTTCAGAATTGCTATAATGACATTTAGTTTTATATTAATTTTTTCATGCTCATATATTATTTCTAGCAATGATACAAAAAATACAACAATTAACCAAGATATAGGAAAAATTAGATCTACTGGAAGTAAATTTTATCCAATAATTAGCTTTGGTCATGATAAAAATAATAATGTACATGGCATTTGGTTTATTGTAAATTCTAATCAAGATATCACTGCTTTTTATTCAAGGGATCCAAACAATGGATGCAATTTATCATATAGAAGAGACCTCAAAATGAATAATATGAGCCCAGTTTTTTTTAATGAATGTGACAAAACATATTTTAATGAATATGGGGAACAATTAAGCAACCAAATTAAGCAATTAGATGAATTTGAAGTGAGGGCTCAAGAGGAAAAAGTGGAAGTTTCAATTAATCAAGTTAAATATGGAATTTGCAATCAAAATAATGTGATTGACGAATCATACTGTTCAACTATTTCAGTAAACAAATACGGAAAACCAAAACATGGTAGGCAAATTGGCCAAAGATAGAATAAAGATTAAAAAATACCCAACATGAGCTTAACTTCTTCTGATGCCATTATTTTTGGATCCCATGGTGGGTCCCAAACAATATTAACAACAACGTCATCTAATGCATCTAAATCCATTAATTTATAGTAGATTTGACTTTGAATAAGTGGTCCAACTGGGCAACCTGGCGAAGTTAAAGTCATGTCTACTGTAACCTTTTTCTCCTCTTGAATGTCAATTTTATATATTAAGCCAAGATCCACAACACTCATTTTTAATTCTGGATCTTCCACAGATTTAAGTATCTCCATAAGTGCATCACTATCATATTTTTTTTCATCTAATGATTCTTCCGTATCCATAATGGAGTCCTTTCAATTAAATTAATTATTTATATTATCAATTGCTTTTTTTAATGACGACCAAGCAAGACCAGCACATTTGACTCTTGCTGGAAATTTTCTAACTCCTTGCAATGCATCTATATCACCTAATTCATTATCTGAAATACTATCGTCATTATCTATCATAAAATTATGAAATTGTTCAATTAAGTTACTAGCCTTTTGAATATCGTTTCCCATAATTAAATCAGTCATAATCGAAGCAGATGCTTGTGAAATTGAACAACCCTCTCCTTCAAACTTGATCTTTTCAACGATGCCTGCAGTAGAAGTAAGATAAAGAATTATTTTGTCTCCGCACAGGGGATTATATTCTTCAATTGAAACAACGTCGTCTTGTTGTATAGAACCATAATTTCTTGGATTACGATTATGATCCAAAATTATTTCTCTATATAAATCATCTAGCTCATTATCCATTATGTAAACCTACTGATTACTGATCGTACACCATTGACCAATTGTTTTGTATCCTCAAGACTATTATACAAATAGAAAGATGCACGTGCTGTAGATGAAAACCCAAATTTATTTAAAGTAGGTTGTGCACAATGATGCCCCGCTCTTATTGCTATACCCTGACCATCCAAAACCTGTGCCACATCATGCGGATGGATATCATCGATAACAAATGAAAATAAGCTTGAGCGCATTTTTGCATCATTAGGACCAAGAACTTGCACACCTTTAATAGCGCTTAACTCCTGACGAGCATATTCAGATAAATAATGCGAAAATTGGGATAATTCAGAAAAATTCACCGATTCCAAATAATCTATTGCTGTTCCTAAGCCAATAACGCCAACAATGTTAGGTGTTCCAGCTTCAAAGCGATATGGAATTTCATTCCAATTAGCATTATCAAAAGTAACAGATGAGATCATATCACCTCCCCCTGTAATAGGTTCCATTTGATTCAAAATTGATTCCTTGCCCCATAATATACCTACGCCAGTTGGTCCACACATTTTATGTGCAGAAAACACCAGAACATCAATATCCAGGCTGCTTACATCGATACGCTGGTGCGGAATGCTCTGAGCACTATCAACTAATACAATCGCATCATTCTTATGTGCTATTTCAATAATTTCTTTTAAAGGAACAATAGTACCTAAAGAATTAGATATATGTGATATGGAAACAATTTTAGTTTGTTCATCTATAACTTGTTCAGCAACATTCATGTCAAGTAAAAAATCTTCTCCGATAGGAATATATTCTATAACAATCCCAATAGCGTCTCTAAGCATAAACCATGGCACTAAATTTGCATGATGCTCAACTTCTGACAAAACTACCTTATCTCCTTTTTTTAAATTATTTTTTGCCCATCCTTGGCAAAATAAATTAATAGAATCAGTAGTACCTTTCGTATAAATAATCTCCTCATGATTTGGAGCTTTAATAAATTCTGCAACTGTTTTTCGTACTTCCTCATAAGCTAAAGTAGATTCCATTGATAGCGTATGAACACCTCTATGAACATTAGAATAAGAGTTGGAATAAATTGATGACATTCTATCAAGTACTGCGTTTGGCTTTTGACTAGATGCAGCATTGTCTAAATAAGAAAGATTGTGGCCATTAATCTCTCTACTTAATATTGGGAAATCGTTACGAATATTTATAACTTTATCTTCTAATGACTTAAGGCCATCATTCATATTATTCTTCAATCTCAATAAATAAGGAGCTGTCTTTTTTTATAATAGAAAAAGATTTTACATCATATAAAGCTGGCAAGGAGCATACCTTCCCAGTAGTAACATTAAAAAGAGCGCCATGCCGTGGACAAGAAATTTCTTGACCAAGCAACCTGCCTCCACTTAGTGTTTCTCCGTCATGAGTGCATATATCCTCTATTGCATAATATCTATCATCTAACTTAGAAATTAAATATCTGTTTTCATTAATAGAAAATGATTTACATTCCCCTTCATTTAATTCATTTGCATCGCAAACAAAAATCAATTCAATTGCTCCAATTTTTTATTAATTAACTTCAGGAGCACATCTTGGATGTCGCTAAATGGCATGTTAGCAAAAGTTTCACTAAATGACCCAGAAACTAGTAATTTAGTTGCTTCCTGCATTGATAATCCTCGACTTTGTAAATAATAAATAGCATCGTTATCCAAAGGACCAACAGTAGCCGCATGACCACATTTGATAACGTGTGATGTTAAAATCTCTAATACTGGATCAGAATCCGCTTTAGCATTTGAAGAAAGTAAAAGATTTCTGTTTGATTGCTCAGCTTCTGCATCAAATGCAGATTCTTCTACTCTAGTAATGCCATAATAAACATTTCTAGACGAATCACCTAATGCTGAACGAATATCAACATGTGATGTGCTTTTTTTACCAATATGATCCTGGATTGTAACAAAATCAAAATGTTGATCATCCTCTCCTAAGGCAAATCCTTTAATTGAAGCATTTGCTCCTTCACCAACAATAGAATTTTCCACAGTATGCTTAAATAATTTACCAGTTACAGGAAGTAGCGCTAACTCAAAATCAGAGTTGGTGTCAAGATTAGCTCGAACGTACATAAATTCCTCAGTTAGATTGTCAAGATTGCTAGTAATGAATAATTTGATGCGGGCAGATTTTTCTGCAAAGATTTCTATAGTAGAAATTACGAATTTAGTTATTGCTTCTGAAGAAGAAGAAAGTTGTATCCTTATTTCCGAATTTTCTTCAGCATAAACTAATATCCTAGGCAGCATTGCTGCTGAATCAGATGCAATATCAATTTTAATAGGTTCATCCATTACTACATTTTTTTTAGAGTGAACTAAAATACCATTATGCCAAAATGCGTCATTAGTAAATGAAAATTTGTCAGGATTTATAATTTGCGTTTTACCAAGATTATCAGAAAAGATTTTATGAAATTGATCTAATTGATCTTTATTAGAATGCTCAACAGTAATGCCATCTACTAAATTGTTTGAAATATCTATGTTATAATTTAAGCCTTCAAGTTCATCTGGAACAAATGTTATATGAGATATGTCAGTATATCGCCATGGTCTGTCAAGTTTCGTAGGCATATCAATGCTGTTAAATGAATCCAGTGAATCTTTTGCAAAAATTTTTAAGGAATTATTAGTCATTTTTTTTACTCATAGTTGAAACAATCAAATAAAATCATTAAGGTTACTAACCAACTGAACCTTCCATTTGCAATTCGATTAATCGATTTAACTCAATTGCATACTCCATAGGAAGCTCCTTAACAATTGGTTCTACAAATCCGTTAACAACCATTTTTGCAGCTTCCTCTTCATTAATTCCTCTGCTCATCAAATAAAACAATTGATCGTCGCCCAATTTTGAAACAGAGGCTTCATGTCCAATATTGACATTATCAGAATCAACTTCCATAGTTGGATATGTATCAGATCGAGATAAATCATCAAGTAATAATGCATCACAGCGTACTGTAGATGAACTGTTTACAGCACCTTCATGGACTTTTAATAGCCCCCTATATGAAGTACGTCCTGCTCCTCTAGAAACAGATTTTGACACAATAGCAGATGAAGTATTTGGAGCAACGTGAACAACCTTACCACCAGCATCTTGATGTTGCTCATTTCCAGCAAAAGCTAAAGAAAGAATTTCGCCATGAGCACCTGGTTCCATTAAATAAACAGATGGGTATTTCATTGTTAGTTTTGAGCCAATATTACCATCAACCCATTCCATTACTGCATCTTGGTATGCAACAGCTCTTTTTGTTACTAAGTTATAAACATTGTTTGACCAATTTTGTATAGTAGTATATCGAACACGTGCATTTTTTTTAACAATTATCTCAACCACGGCAGAATGCAAAGAATCACTACTATAAGTTGGAGCTGTACAGCCTTCAACATAATGAACATAGGATCCTTCATCAGCAATAATTAATGTTCTTTCAAATTGACCCATATTCTCAGTATTAATTCTAAAATATGCTTGTAAAGGAATATCTACTTTTACCCCAGGTGGAACATATATAAATGATCCTCCTGACCAAACAGCAGTATTTAAAGCTGCATATCTATTATCACCAGAAGGAATTACAGTTCCAAAATGTTCTTTTACAATCTCTGGATGTTCAGCAAGTGCTTGATCCATTCCAAGAAATAAGACTCCTTGTTTTGCAAGATCTTCTCGAATGTTGTGATACACAACTTCAGAATCATATTGCGCACCAGCTCCAGCTAGAAATTGTTTTTCTGCTTCTGGAATTCCCAGTTTATCAAAAGTGTCCTTAATGTACTCAGGCACATCGTCCCAATCAGTTGAATCTTTATCAGTAGCTTTAACATAATAGCGAATATTATCAAAGTCTATTTCTCCAAGCAAATCAGAACCTCCAGGCCATTTTGGATTTTCTAGTTCTTGAAAAATTTCTAATGCCTGCATTCTTTTATCAAGCATCCACTTAGGTTCATTTTTCATTGAAGAAATATCATTTACAATACCTGCATTTAACCCTTTATCTGCTTGATAAAGTGGAGCTTCAGTATCATGAAATCCCCATTTGTATTCGCCGACAGCTGCTGCTGCTGCGTTTGCTGCATCTTGGACTGACTTTGCATCTGATTTAGCCATAATCTTACTCCTTGTATCTCTTATTTTAATAGTATTTTTTTTTTGTGACTATAATTAGTCTGAACAAGGTTAAAAAATAGCCCTCACTTCATATATCATTTAGTGTCTATGAACTTAATATAGGGTCATATCCTTGTTCTTCAATTTCTTTTGCTAATTCAAAACCTCCAGATTTGACAATTTTTCCTTCAACTAAAATATGCACAAAATCTGGCTTAACATAGTTTAAAATTCGTTCATAATGCGTAATCATCAATATGCTCATATCAGAAGTCTTTAAAGTATTGATCCCATCTGCAACCGCTCTAAGCGCATCAACATCTAATCCGGAATCTGTCTCATCTAATATAGCTAATTTAGGTTTAATCATGCCTAGCTGAAGAATTTCAGCTCGTTTTTTCTCTCCACCAGAAAAACCATCATTAACATATCTTCTTGCAAAAGACTCATCCATTTTTAATCTATTAAGCGTCTCTTTTAATTCCTCAATAAATTCACGTGCAGATGGCTCTTCTCCTCTTATTGATTTCAATGAAGCTCTTAGCATATTAACCATTGTCACACCAGGTATTGCAGTTGGATATTGAAAGGATAAGAAGATGCCCTTCTTAGCTCTTTCATCAGGACTCATTTCAATGATACTTTCATTGCTAATTAAGATGTTACCGTCATCAATTTGATACATTGGATTACCAGCTATAGTGTTCGCTAATGTGCTTTTACCAGAACCATTTGGTCCCATGATTGCATGGATTTCTCCTGGATTAATTGTTAAATCCAATCCGTTTAATATAGAAATGTCTTTGTTCTCAGTTAGAGATACTTTTAAATTACTTACTTCTAAAATTTTTTCAGACACAAAGCCTCCAAACTTAATAAAAACAAATTATTATAAATTTTGCTAAATGTCTATAAATATGAACTAATTATTGAATAAACTGTACAAAACTATAAATTTCTATTTTTTTATACAGTGGTTAATAAATACTTAGGAAAGAACAATTAACAAAATTTTTAATAATAAGCTGTTAATGCTTTGCATAGCAACGGCATTTATTTCAACTGGGCAAGGTGTCATATCACCACTATTACCTATTTTTGCTAAAAAATTAGACATAACTGTTAGTTCTATAGGATTTGCAGTGTCAATTTTTGCATTTGCCCGATTATTATTCAATTTCCCTATAGGTATCATTACTGACAAAATCGGAAGACGACCATTGTTAATCATTGGACCACTAATTAATGCATTTGGAATTATATTAACTGGTTATTCAAACAGTCTAATGATGTTATTAATTTCTAGATTTATTTCAGGTGTTGGACACGGGATGTACACATTGGCAGCACTCGCATATATATCTGATATTTCTGATAATAGCAATCGTGCTAGATTTATAGGCATGAATCAAGCAGCTTTACTAACTGGAGTAGCAATTGGCCCAGCTATTGGAGGCATACTGGCAGAATTATATGGAATAAGAATGCCTTTTTATTTTATTGGCATAATAGTTGCGCTTGCCAGTTTCTATAGCGCTATGCGATTACCAGAAACATTAGTCAGGCAAAAAGAGAAAAAGGCATCAAGCATAAATACAAAAAATCCACTCAGTGCTAAAAATTTGATAATCAAATTAATTAAATCAATGAAATTTGTTTCAATTGGATTAGTAACAATTGCAATATTTTTAACACGTCAAGGAAGCAGGCATACGATTATTCCATTATTAGCTGTAACAAAATTAAATATTTCAACAGGTATGATTGGAATTATCTTTACTATACAAGCAATAATGCATCTCATAGTTTTAATACCAGCATCATTTTTAGCAGATAAATATGGGAGAAGAAAAGTTATTTTACCAAGTTTGATAGCAGCTGGTTTTTGCTTATTGCTTTATACATTTTCAGGTAGCCTGCTTTCTTTCATATTAGTTTCGATTTTAATTAGCTTGTCGATGGCTTTGGCAGGGCCAGCGCCAGCAGCATACGTTGTGGATATATCTCCTAAAGAAATTACTGGAATAGCAATGAGCCTATACCGAACAGCAGGCGATATTGGATTTGTAATTGGTCCACCAATCTTAGGATTGATTGCTGATAAATACAGCCTAGAAACAAGCTTAGAAATTAATAGTTTTGTACTTTTTATTGTGGCAATTATTTTCTTTATATTTGGCAATGAAGAATTCAAAAAAAGCACTTAATTATTATTAAAATGCTCAATAACTTTATGCTTGTCGCTTTCTTTCATAACGTAAAATTCACCATATGATTCTGTTGCAATAGCGCCCGACTCAAGAATAATTTGCCCTTTTGCCGTATATAATTTTTTATTCTCTTTTATTTGTTCAGCTTTAATAATGACTGATTCATTTATAGGAATAGGTCGACGAAACTTTAACTCAATTTTAGTAGTCACAACAAATATTTGATCAATAAAAAATAACCAATTCATGGCTTCATCCAAGATAGCAGACTGAATTCCCCCATGCAAAATATTAGGAAATCCCTCATAATCTCTGTGTGCAATGAAACTTCCAACAATTAAGTCATTTTTTTTAGTAAAATTTAATTTCAGACCAATATCATTTTTCAAGCCGCAGCCAAAACAATTATGTTGTTGTAATTCAAAATTATTCATAGATATATTATTAATTTCTTCTTAATGACACTTTACCATTAATAAGCATAGTACCATCTTCATTAAAACACTTTGCATTGTAAGTAATTGCTACTTCATCTTCCTTAGCAAAAGTTATCTCTGTAAATATTTCAATTGGAGTAATCGCTGGTGCTTTCCATTTTATTTGCATAGAACCATACTGAAACCAATCATCACCATATGCTAATGTCATGGCTTCAGAAATTGCAGAAGCAATTAACATTCCATGAGCGACAGGTTTTTTAAAAATAGTATGTTGAGCTATATTCGGATCGGTATGGATAGGATTTGGATCATTGGCAGCAATCGCATATTGATTAACTAATTGCTGGTCAATTTTTTTTATTATTGAAGGAATAGTTAATGCTTTATCAATCATGTTCAGTTTTCTAGTCTTGCAGTAACGTTTGTATTTCCTGAAATAAGAAGCTTTCGATCATGCATTAATTGAAAATCAAATGTTACAAATTTTGCATTATTTTTAATTGTTGATCTAGATACTGCAAAAAGCAAATCTAATTTAATGCTTGGGTAAATAAAATTAAACGCATCAACGTTTTGCCCAGTATGGAATAATCCGATTGGTATATCAAATTTATCTAACAATTGCCCAAGGATAATTGCTGTAGCTGCAAGAGGAGAAATTTTATCAGAAAATTGATTACCTATTTGAGATGATGTAGCAGCATTGTATTTTTGAAAATAATCATTACTAAATACTATTTCTTCACTAAAAGAAAAATCTTGTTCCAAAGAGAAAAAATTCAACTTCATAAATATCCTGACTAATTATTAATTTTTATTATAATTTGTGCCTTAATTGTAAACTTTTTTTAATTATTTGTATTCTAGATAAAATTAATTATTAAGACGAAGTTGTTATAAAAACTATTGAGCATAAGAAAGATCAGAAATAAGTTTTATTGGTATAGAGAAAAATTATTTTCTTAACAACTAAGGAATAAATTGTGTCTGCATCTAGTAAGCACTTAGTAGCAATTGTTGGTGGAGCAGTCTCAGGCTCAGTAGCAGCATCATCTTTAATTGATAAAGGACATACTGTAGTGGTCATAGAACAAAATTCAAGACCTTTTGGCAAAATAGAAGATGGTTTGCCAAAATGGCATAAAAAGCAACGTGAACAAGAATATGCTAAAATTAATGACAGGCTTAACCATCCAAATATATTTTTTGTCCCCAAGACTAAGCTAGGTAAAGATATTAGTTTTGATGATCTATCAAATAATTTAAATTTTTCTGCAATCATATTAGCTATTGGTGCATCAAAAGATAGGCCTATAAACTTAGCAGGTGCAGACAATCTTGAAAAAGATGCGCTTGTATATCAAAATGATTTTATATACTGGTTTAATCATCAAGATGAAGTTGACTACACAATTGACATTAAAGATGGTGTAACAATAATTGGTGGAGGTTTGGCCTCCCTTGATGTCGCTAAAGCTTGCCAAATAGAACTTTTCAGAAATGCTATTCCTGATTCACTTAAAAATAAAATAGATGTGGAAGAAATTGAAACACAAGGTATTCCTAAAATTTGTGAACAACACAATATAAACTATGACCAATTGAATATAAATGGTGCAACAATTCTTTATCGAAGAACATCCAAGCAGATGCCATTAGCTGATATACCTGATGGTGCTAATGAAGAAGTAGTAAATAAAGTACAAAATGTTAGAGGAAAAATATTACAAAAAGCAATGGATAAATTTTTATTCAATTTTCATGAGTTAGTGTCTCCAAGAGAATTAATTATTAATAATAACCAACTTGAAGGCATTATTCTCAACAAGACAGAGCTAGTAGATGGAAAAGTGCAAAATTCAGATGAAATTATATCAATAGATACTAAGCAGATCATTTCTTCAATTGGTTCTATACCAGAACCTATTGAAGGTATTCAAATGGATGGGGAAACATACAAGATTGAAAATGAAGAAAATGGAATCTATGACACTGAAAAGGGTATTTTTTTGGCAGGCAATGCAGTGACAGGAAAAGGTAACATTAGAGATTCAATGAAACATGCTGAAAAAGTAGCTGATTATGTCATTAATAGTTACTTAAATCCATTGGATACTGTCAATGGTGAAAAGCTTGCCAATGCTGTTGAAGATTATTTACAAAAAAAAGATGGTTTATCTAATGAAGAGTTTGAAAAAATAATTTC
>CETH01118638.1_pt1 | contig 13874 bp, 12 predicted proteins | sample 361461 | NCBI WGS metagenome assembly CETH01 (sample SAMEA2622695, study PRJEB7988) | marine metagenome | isolation source: saline water (ENVO:00002010), including
TCTTGAAACAATTAATCGAATATGAACATTTGATTTCATTTCATTAATTTGAATAGTTTCAATAATTGCTAATTCCATTTCCTTCTTAGAAAGTGGTATTTCCATTGCGATACTTTTCGCACCACTATAAAGGCGGTCCAAATGATCATGTAAATGAATTAAAACATTTTTATGTAATCTTATACCTTCCCAAACACCATCACCCAAAAGATACCCACTATCCATAACTGATATCTTTGCATCTGATCGATGGTAAAACTTACCATTTACAAAAACTTGCACATCATTGTTTCTCTTATCTTTAACATAATCATGTGTTGAAGACATTATTTTTCCTCCAATTGTTGTCTTAATCTTTCAAAAGCAATTGCTGAGGCTGCAGCGCTCACATTTAAAGAATTCGTAATGCCTTGCATAGGTATCGTTGCAATGAAATCACAAGACGCCATAACTTTTTGACGTATTCCTTTCCCTTCACTACCTAAAACAATCACTGTCTTGCCATGATAATCAATGGAATACCACGGTTTTGCATTCAGATTATTTTCTATACCAATAATCCAAAAGTTATTATTTTGTAATTTTTTAATTTCATTTCTTAAGTTTGTTATCTCAAAAAATTTCATATTTACAAATGCCCCTTGACTAACCTGCAAAACTGTTTCAGTTAAAGGAACAGAATGATGTTTAGAATAGATAATCCCATCAACCCCTGCACATTCGACTGTACGTATTATCTGGCCGAAATTTTGAGGATCCTCAATTTGGTCGAGAGCCAATAAACACCTATTCCTATTATCTGAATATTCTGGAATTCTATCATAAATTAATTTTCCAGAAAATTTTATTACTATACCCTGTGTTTTACCATAAGGAAATTTTTTATTAAATGTATTTTTATCAAAAGATTTCACGGCATATTTACGAAGCATTATATCCAATTTTCTATTTCTTTTTGCCGTACTATTTTCTAGTAAAAAAATATCCTCAATATAAAACCGATTCGATCCTAAAATAGCAATTGCATTGTTAATCCCAGTACAAGTAAAAATTTGATTTTTTGTTTTTCTCATTTGCTAAATTGGCTATGGTGTTCTATAATAATAGAAAATAAATACTTTCATTTGGTTATTGAATTTTAATTATACAAATTAATGTACTAGAAAATAATAAAGAGTCTGATCTAAATGTTTAGATTTTATTAATTGATTTAATTATAGATACTATTAAAAAATAATCTCCAATTTTTAATCATTTTATTATGAATAAAGCAAAAATAAAAATAATACATTTAATTGGGTCATTAAATCCAGGCGGAGTACAAACTTATATTTTAAATATTTCTAATTATGATAAAGCACATCATATCGATCGAGAAGTATGTACATTATATCAAGAAAAAGGCTTATTATTTGACGAATTTATAAATAATAATGTAAAAATTTCTTTTTGCCCAATAACACCTCCTGATAAAAATTGGTGGCCTTATTTTTTTTGGAAAAAAATTAGACACATTAGTAGTTGTCTATTTTTTTTCCGATTATATCGCAAACTAAATACCTCTAATCCTGATATAATCATATCAGATGAACCCGCAAGTTTAATAACGCAATTTTTTATAACTCGAATACTAAATATTCCATTAATCTGGAATATACATGCCGAAAGAGTACTTATAAATAATAAAAACCTATTCAAATATTTATTTAAATATTTTTTCAAAAATGTGACAATTATATCAGATTCAAAATATGTTTTATTAAAAAATCTTAAATATATGCAATCGTATTTGAATATAGATTTAAATAAAATTCCAATAATCCATGCTACTGTTAACCTAGAAAAATTTTTATTAATAGAACCACATAATAAAATAATAAAAAATAAAAAATTAATGGATAATATATTACAATTTGGATCTATCGGTAGATTAAACTGGGCTAAGGGCTATGAATTATTAATCAAAGCTCTTTACCAATTAAAATTAGAATTCTCAAATTTTCATTTAAAAATTGCTGGTGATGGACCACTTAGAAACTTACTAGAGGATATGATTGATAAATACTCTCTTCGGTCTAATATCTTGATATTGGGGGAAGTAAAATATGCTGAAATACCAACCTTTCTAAATTCAATTGATATTTATATACAGCCATCGGTTTCAGAAGGTTCCCCGATTACTATAAAAGAAGCAATGGCTTCAGCTCTTCCAATCCTAGCTTCTAACGCTGGGGGGATACCAGAAATAATTCAAAATAAAAAAACTGGACTACTATTCAAAAATGAAGATATCAAACATCTTGAACAAGAACTAAAAACAATAATTAATATGAGTAGTGCTAAGCGAAAAGAAATGGGACTAGAAGCAAGAAATAAAGCAGTGAAACATTTTAACATTGAAAAAACTACAATAAAATTAGTTGATGTATATAGGTCTGTACTAAAAAATTATTCTTAATTAAAAAACCAATATATCTTTTTTATATAATTTTAGGTTCTGGTAAATAATATATCGCACTCAATGAGCCTACCATCTTTGTGCCTCATTTTAAAAAAATTAAAAATTTTATAATTATAAGTTTTTAAAAATTTAATTAATACATCAAGATCAGTTTGACCTAAATAATTTGGCGCGATCGATACTTCAGTAAAAATCAATGTAATTTTTTTTTGAGAAAGCATTTTCTCTGCACCTTTGAGCACTTCAAACTCACTTCCTTGAACATCAATTTTTAAAATATGAATTTCTTTAATATTATTTTTTTGACAATAATAATCAATAGTAGTAGTCTCAACCTCTGTTTTATTTTGAATTCTCAATGGATCTCCATTCCATAATTCATTTGCATTCTTTTCAGGTTCTAATAAAGAACTTGATCCTTTACTTTTAGTTATAAACATCATTTGTTTATTATTTCTATTGCAACCTATTGCAATATTATTTAAAAACACATTATCTGTTTTTTTAAAACGATTTTGCAAATAGATAAATGATTCATTTATAGGCTCAAATGCATGAATTGAAGAATTTGAAAAAGATGTTTTAAATAATGCTACAGTATCTCCAACATATGCACCAATATCAAAAATTATTGGGGATTTTATATTAAAAAATATTCTACGAAAATGATAAAATGGTTCTTTTACATTAGAAGAAATAGATGGATTTTTTTGAATTTCATATCCAAAAAGATTAAGAATTTTTGAAATAATTTTTTTTATATCAAACATTATAAAACGTCAATATTAAATACTTAATTGTTAATTAAAGGAATATTCTGCAATACTATTTGATTAAAAAATCTTCATCATAAAAATTAAAATTTTATATATACCTATAGAACATTCTACAAACTAAAAAATCTATCTACTATATAATAATATATCTATTCCAGATTTATAAATTTTAATGTACTAGGGTAAGTGGTTGAATTCACTAATCACGATAGGTAAGTTTCCCACCATTCTGGGCCCATAGCTCAACGGTTAGAGCAGCAGACTCATAATCTGTTGGTTCGGGGTTCGAATCCCTGTGGGCCCACTTTTTAACATAGAATTAATCAATCTGCTAGTCTTGGTCAATATCTATTAATTCTGTAGTTTATAGCATTAAACAATTTTTAGATTTATTATGAAACTAATTCTCTTTATTATTTTTGCTACTAGCTTTCTTTTTCCGATCCAAGGAATTATAGTTTTTAACGATCAAACAATAATAGAAGGTGATATTACTACTGTAACTAATAATTCTGTTCTAATAACTCCAGAAGGGCTCACTTTTCCAGAAGAAATTCTTATTCAAAATATTGATTCACTTAAAACGAGTAATAGTATGATTCCCATTGCAGGCGGAAAAGTTCTTATGCTATATAATGATGGGAAATTTAGTGATGTAAATAGTTCAACAATGAGTAATCAAAGCATTAATAATCAAATCCAATATGATGAAGTAGAATATGTAATTGTTCCAAACTGGAGCTTGAATTTGTATACTGGATATCCAATATATAAACCTGAATCATTTAAAGAATTTGATGAAAGTAATATTATATATGGATTATCAATTGGCAGTCCCTATGGATTTTTTGCTGGTGATTTTTTCATGAATTTTATTGCTGAATTTGCTTATTATAGATTCCAGCAAAGTAATAATCTTCAAGGTCAAGACTTTGGAGGGCCAGCATTTCAAATTGGTGTAAGCCCAGGATTTTTTATAGGGAATACAAGTTTTAGTATTACAGCATGCACAGGTTTTTATGAAGATGACGCTGATAGTTTAACTGCTGGTTTTATAAGTGGTGGAAGTATTGACTTTCCGATAGGAGAAATAATTATCAAAAATTTTGGAGCAACTGAACTATTTAAACCAATCAATCTAATAATTGGTCAATTTTTAGATTTTAAAATTTTAGACGGTTTTAAAATCAGAGATATAGAAGATCAATTAAATGCTTTTGAAATGCGATTAACAGGACGAGCTAATCTTATTCAAAAAGCTAAAGGTTCCACAGGATGGTTAGGGATGGGTGTATCTTTTGGATATGAATTTGATTACGGCGGACATCCCAAATTGCCTGACTGGTTTGGTTGGCCTTTTTAATATCAAAAAATACATAACCTTTGAAAAATTATTTATTAATATTTTTAACTAACATAAGTCTTAGCCAAAACTTATATCAAGGTGAGGTCTCTTTTGATTACAATGGTACTGTTGATGGAAATTTTTCATCAATTGTAAATGACTCATTAATAACAGGAGTCACTATTAATCAAATTATAGGAGATACTTCATTTTTATTTCTAGCATCAATGACCCAACAAGATGAAAACAATTTCGATTTATTTCTAGCTGTATTAAGAGATACCGTTTTTCCTGTACAGCCAAGATATTGGGATATACCAGGAGAAGGAGATGAAAGTAATCCGCTTAGTTTAGAAAGCATATTGATATTTATGCCAGAATTAGATTCATCTTTTGTTACTGAACTTTTCACAATCTTCACGGATACAACCCAAGAACTAGACTCTTCAGAAATATTAGAGGATTTATTTACATCTTTTTCCGAAAATTTATATCTTGGTCTTGATGGTGATTTTGAAATTACAAACGTAACTGATTCTTCATTAAGTGGCACGTTCAACACTGTAATGCTTAAACCTGCTTTCCATTTTCCTCCACATACTGTAAGCATTAATAACGGTAATTTTATATTTAACAATGTAGAGACTCCAATACTAAATATCAAAAAACCTAATATAATGCAACCAACATACTTTACATTATACCATGCATATCCAAACCCATTTAACCCTAGGACAACTATTCAATTCATTTCTCAAAATAAATTAAAAGTTTTCTCTGCATCTATTTATAATGCAGAAGGAAAACAAGTCAAAACTCTCTTCCAAGGACCATTAGAGCCTGGTTTACATACTCTTCAATGGGAGCCACAAAATATTGCTAATGGAATCTACTTTTTAACGCTGCAAACAAATTCATCAATTCAATCTAAAAAATTACTCTATTTAAAATAATGTCTGATATAATAATTCACTATGAAATTCTAAATGATCTGCTACTTATTCAATGGAAGAATAAAACTGAAAATGCTCTTCCATTAAAACCTATGAGAGACAATTGTCCATGCGCACATTGTTCTGGCGAGACTGATGTTTTTGGGAACGTCTATAAAGGACCACCACAAAAAATGGAAAAATCAAGTTACCAAATAACAGGAATCCAACCAATCGGTCATTACGCAATTAGACCATTTTGGAAAGATGGACATAAAGATGGAATATATTCCTTTGAATTTTTAAAAAAACTTTGCGAAACATTTGATAAATAATGTATAAAAATATTTTTAAAACTCTAATTATTTTCCTGTCATTAATCTGTGCAAAATCCATACCAATCCAAGAAATAAAACTCAAGGGTTTAATTACAAATCCTAAACAAGAAATTTCAGGGATGGACTGGTATAAAGACAATCTCTTTTTTCTTCCTGAAAACTTAGGCGGGCATCTTTTTAGACTAACAAAAAAAGAAATTCAAGAAGCTATAAATATAAAACATTCAAAAACACTCTTACCAATAAAAACCAAACTAATCACACCAGATTATTCAAAAACAATTCCAGGATTTGACGGCTTTGAAGCTATTGCATTTAATAAAAATAAAGTTTACTTAACTATTGAAGCAGAAAATAATGATACCATGGAAGGATATATTGTTTGGGGCACTATTAATCCAAAATCATATGAAATTAATATAAAATCCAAAAATATAAAAAAAATACAAACGCCAATCCAAATTGACAACTTGAGTTTTGAAAGTATCATTATTAATGATAATAACGCACTAATTTTGTATGAAAGTAATGGAATAAACCTACGAAAAAACCCTTTTCAAATTCTTATAGGACTAAATGATTTCGTTTCAAAAAAGATCAAAGCACCTAATATTGAATATAGAATCACAGATGGAACAAAACTTAAAAACAATCAATTTTGGGCAATTAATTATTATTGGCCTGGAGATAAAAATAAATTAAACCCTGGTATAGATAACTTACTTTTTAATAATTCAAAAAAATTCAATAATGATCAAACAGTGGAAAGATTAATTGAATTTATAATCAAAGATGATAAATTAATGCTGACAAATAAAAAACCTATTAATCTTATTTTAGAAGATGGAAAATCAAGAAATTGGGAAGGAATTGTTCGATACGGAGAATCTGGCTTTCTGATTGCGACAGATAAACACCCTAGAATGATTCTAGCATATGTTAATATTGATTAAGTGAAGAAAATTTATAAACTATTTTTTACAAGTCTTTTCTTTTTCATTACATGTAATAATATAAAAACTGATCCTCATGTATTACTAATATCATTTGATGGGTTTCGGTCTGAATATCTTGATTGGTATCCTACTCCACACATGGATAAATTCATAACAAAAGGAGTAAAATCTGAAGGACTTATTCCAGTATTTGTATCAAAAACATTTCCTAATCATTATAGCCTAGCGACTGGACTTTATGTAGAAAATCACGGACTAATTGGGAATCAATTTTATGATCATATTTTTGACGAACAATATTCATTAAAAGATAGAGAAAAAGTTGAAGACCCAAAATTTTATGAAGGAGAACCAATTTGGGTGACAGCTGAAAAGCAAGGCATAAAAACAGCATCTTATTTTTGGGTTGGTACTGAAGCTCCAATTAAAAATACTTATCCTAGAAAATGGAAAAAATATGAACATAATTTTCCTTTTGAATCTAGAATAGACTCAGTTGTTTCTTGGTTTTCTATGCCGAAAAACAAACGCCCACAACTTTGTATGCTATATTTCCATGAACCTGATGCAACTGGACACGATGCAGGTCCACGAAGTAAAGAAACTGCTCTTATGGTAAGTAAAATGGATTCACTTTTTGGTGTTTTAATCAAAAAACTTGCATCTACACCTGTTGCATCCAATCTAAATATTATCGCAGTCTCTGATCACGGTATGGCTGAAATAAGTTCCAAAAGAACAATTAAACTTGATGATTATACCGATTTAAGTAATATAAAACAGGAAGGTGATGGACCTTATGCATTACTTTATGGTGATAATAAATTTGATTTAAAACAATCAGTGCAGGATCTAAATAAGGTTGAACATATAAAAGCATATCTTAAAAAAGATATTCCTGACAGATTCCATTTTAAAAATCATTATCGCATTAAAGATGTTTTAGTATTGGCAGAAGAGGGGTGGTATATACAAAATCAGGCTATCAGCAGTAAATCTAAAGCTGGACAATATATACCAAAAGGTGGTACGCACGGTTATGATAACACCTTAAAAAGTATGCAGGCCTTATTCATTGCTAGAGGCCCTGCATTTTTACCAAATATAAAAGTTCCACCGTTTGAGAATATCAATATTTATCCACTAATATGTGAAATATTAAATATTACTCCACATCCTAATATTGATGGGAAACTAAAGAATATTAAACATATTTTAAGGCAATGAAACTCATCTTTAAAATACTAATTAGTATTCTAATACTTTCACAAACTGTATTCGGTTGGGGTAAAACAGGTCACCGCATCGTAGGAAAAGTTGCAGAAACTTATTTAACAAAAAATGCAAAGGCACAAATTAAAAAACTTATGGGCCATCATGATCTTTCTAGAATGAGTAACTGGGCAGATGAAATAAAATCAGATCCTGCATGGAAAAAAGCAGGTGACTGGCACTGGTGTACCATCCCTGATGGGGAAGAATATGAAGCTAAAAAACACTCTGGAAAAGCAGTTGAAAAAATAAATGAATTTATTTCTTTACTTAAAAATAAAAATGTTGAAAAAGAAGAAAAACAAATAGCTTTAAAATTCCTTGTTCATCTTATAGGAGATCTACATCAACCTTTACATGTAGGTAACGGTACAGATAGAGGAGGAAATAGTGTAAAAATAAAATGGTTTAATGAATCAACAAACCTACACAGTATTTGGGATTCTAAACTAATTGATTTTCAAAAATTGAGTTACTCTGAATATGCAGATTATCTTTTACTTAATGAAGACCGTGGAAAAATTAGAAAATGGCAGGGTGATAATATATTAGTGTATATTAATGAATCAAGAGACCTTCGCACTCAATGCTATAATTATTCAGGAGAAAATCTAAAATGGGATTATTTTTATGAACATAAGAATCTTTTAGAAAAAAGACTATTGCAAGGTGGTGTTCGCCTTTCTGGTGAACTAAATCGCATATTTAAATAAAATTATTTTTTTGAACTACCTTGAGCCGCAACCTCTGCTGCTTTTTTCTTTATTTCATCTTGATCGCCCAAATAATAACTATTTATAGGATTTAATTTATCATCTAACTCATAAACCAGAGGAATTCCTGTTGGAATATTTAATCCCAAGATTTCTTCATCCGATATTTTATCAAGATATTTTATTAATGCTCTTAATGAATTACCATGGGCTACAATAAGCACTTTTTTACCAGATTTTATATCAGGTTTAATAGCATCATGCCAATAAGGTAAAAATCGATCTACAGTATCCCTAAGACATTCAGCAATCGGCAATTGAGATGGATCTATATGTGCATATCTTTCGTCAAATCTTGGATGACGTTTATCATCATAGTCTAATCCTGGTGGTGGCGTAGTATAACTCCTACGCCAAATATGTACTTGATCATCACCATATTTTTTAGCTGTATCAGCTTTATTTAACCCTTGTAAAGCTCCATAATGTCTTTCATTTAACTGCCAACTATAGTTTATCGGTACAGATACCTGCCCCATCTCTTCAAGACAAATTTCCATGGTGTGATTAGCTCGTTTTAAAAGAGATGTATGGATAATATTAAAAATGAATTTTTCATCTTTTAATAGCTTCCCCGCATCTTTTGCTTCTGCCTTACCTTGTTCTGTTAAGGGTACGTCTGTCCATCCTGTAAATTTATTTTCCAAGTTCCAAGTACTTTGACCATGCCTAAGTAATACAAGTTTATTCATAATGATGATTATATATTTTAATTGTTGGATTTTATCTATCAAAGTTCCCCATCTTCTGCCTATGTCAAAAGATATTTTTCTTTAAAATAAATTTATGTGTGGCAGAAAAACCTTAACAAAAGATATTGCTTCGATTATTCATGAAATGGACATTGAAGAATGTGAAGCAAATAATTATATACCAAACTATAATATAGCACCAACACAATTTTCTCCTATTTTGATTAAACACAATAATAAAAGGAGAATTAAAATGATGAAATGGGGATTAATTCCAAAGTGGTCAAAAGATTTATCAATAGGATCTAAAATGATTAATGCTCGAATAGAAACAATTATGGAAAAACCTTCATTTAATAGTTTAATACATAGTAACAGATGTATAGTATTAGTTGATGGTTATTATGAATGGGATAGTACAACATCCCAACCTTATTACCTTTACCATCAAAAGAAACATATACTTCCTATCGCTGGGTTGTGGACAAAATGGCAAACGCCTAATTCTAAAAGTATATGTTCTTATACTGTTATTACTACAACTCCTAAAAATAACATTTCTCGAATACATAATAGAATGCCAGTAATTTTACATAAGGATAATATTGGAACTTGGATAGATTCTAAGAATAATAACATTTTAACGATTTTAGGAAAAATCAAAAAATACAAACCAACTCTAAAATTTCATCCTGTTTCTAAAACCGTAAATTCTATTAAGAATAACTCAAAAAAATATATTGAACCCATACAAATTAAAGCAACTATAAATTGTTTTACCAATAAATAAGAACTCATCAAAATCATATATTGATACTCTATTTTTTATAACCAAAGAATAATAATATTATAAAAAAACCTTTTTGTGATTTTTTCAAGTAAATTTATTAATATTCGGTATCAAATTTGAAGAATCTTTTCAAATTATAAAAAGGAGAAACTCATGAATCGTTATCAGCAAATTTTAGCTGTAATTCTTTTCTTTTCCCTATCAACATTTTCAGTTGCACAAATAACTGTTTCTGGAACTGTAACAGATGCTTCAACAGGTGAAGCACTTGCAGGAGCCAATGTTGTTGTAAATGGGACAGAAAAAGGATCTGCTGCAGATGTAAATGGCGCATTTAGAATAAATAATGTTCCAAACGGTGCCACATTAACAGCATCTATGATAGGATATTCAGATGCATCAATGAGTGCTGCATCAACTGTAAACTTTAAACTTTCTGCATCCGCATTAGAAATGTCTGCTCTTGATGTTGTTGCTAACAAGGCAACCTACAGAAAAACACCTGTAGCATTTACTGATCTTAATGAAGAAGAGCTTCAGTTAAGGGTTGCATCACAAGATTTAACAATGGTAATGAATGAAACACCAGGAGTATACGCAACCAATGGTGGTGGAGGCGCTGGAGATTCATATCTTTACGTTCGTGGATTTGATCAAAGAAATACAGCAATCTTAATAAATGGTGTCCCTGTTAATGATATGGAAAATGGATGGGTTTACTGGTCAAATTGGGATGGAATGAGTGATGTTACATCCTCAATCCAGATTCAAAGGGGACTTGGGGCAAGCAATCTTGCAATTGGTTCAGTAGGCGGAACGATAAATGTTAGGACAAGTGCCGCAGAACAAGAGTCAGGTGGAAGTTTTAAACAAGAAACTGGTTCATATAATTTTCAAAAAAGCACTTTAACCTATCACACAGGTCTTTCTAATTCTGGATTTGCTTTATCAGCGCTATTACAAAGAAAAACAGGTTCTGGTTATGCATATGGAACATGGACTGATGCATATGCCTATTTTTTAACAGCATCAAAAACATTTAAAAATAGTCTTTTAGATGTTTATGTCTTAGGAGCTCCACAACAACATGGTCAAAGAGATGGGGATAATAATCACCCTTTTGAAACCTGGAATGATGTGCATGGAGGAGATTTAAGAACTAATTCTGGATACAATGGTTCCTATGATGGAAGTGGAAGTGGTTGGGGCTATGTTTCTGAAGCAAATGCGCAAAAAATAAAAACTGGCCAAAGTTCTCTTGATGCAGTAGGGTCTGCTTTATTTGGTAATGTATTACACACAAGAAAAGAAATTGGTGGTGATAAATGGATGATTAATAATCGTACAAATTATTACCATAAACCTGTTTATGGTTTGAACTTCAAATACGATGTAAATAATAAAACAACTATCAGTAATGTTCTATATTATTCAACTGGTCGTGGGGGAGGCACAGGACCGCTTAATTCTCGAGGAACAGGTTTATATGCAGATGATTCATTAGATGCTGATGGAAACACTGTGAATTTTTACTCTGAAGCTAGTGTTAAATATATAAATCCTAATCCTGATTCAGAAGTACCAGGCCAATATGATTGGGACGGCTTTATTGATTATAATACCTATGTTGATGAAAATCTAAACAATCCTTTAGCTTGGGATATTGATGATAATGGTGACACTCTTGGTGTTACTGCTTGGGGTAGCCATACGTGGATGGGTACAGATACATTATCAAGTCAATATGCAACTCTACAGTGGAATTATGGAAGACCTTATGATCGTACTTACAGCGATGATGAAATACGTTCTAAAGCAATTATTCGTGGATCTGTAAACCATCATGACTGGTATGGATCTATTTCAACTCTTACACATGATTTTAGTGATAATTTAAAAGGTACTTTTGCATTGGATGCTAGAAGCTATACTGGTGAACACTATCGTCAAGTATTGAACTTACTAGGTGGAGACTATTTTATTGATCTATATGGAAACGTAAACGATACAGATAATGATAGTAAAATGAAACGTGTTGGTGATCAAATCGCCTACCATAACATAGGATATGTAAAATGGCTCGGCTATTCAAGCCAATTAGAATACTCTACGAATCAATTATCAACGGTTCTAAGTCTTGCTAGATCATCAACAATTTATCAACGTGAAGACAGACATAATTATACGCAAACACAAGCAATGTCTGCTAAAGCAGCTTTTGATGGCCATGCATATAAAGTTGGAGCAAATTATAATGTTTCAGATAATTTAAATGTATTCGCAAATTTTGGTAGACTGCAAACAGCTCCAAAGTTTAATAGTGTATTTCTAAACTATGTAAACGATGTAAACCCAAAGGCAAATCCTGAAAAAGTTCAATCCATGGAATTTGGAGTTGGGTATAATACTGGGAATATTCGTGCGAACTTTAATTATTATAATACAGACTGGATGGATAAATCATTAATTAAATCCTCTGGAAATTCTATTTTCAATATTGAAGGTATCGACGCTAAACATTCTGGTGTTGAACTAGATTTAAAAATGGGCTTAATGAAAATGTTATCAATCAATACAAGTCTATCAATTGGTAACTGGACTTGGAATAGTGATATTGAAAATGTTACTGTATTTGATGATTATAATCGAGGTGGGGAATCAGAGACAATCAGCATCTTCACAAAAGGAGTACATGTTGGTGGTGCCCCTCAAACTCAATTAAGTCTTGGGTTAGATGCAAGACCTATAGATGGATTAGTTGTTTATCCTGTAGTCAAATACTTTAATAATATGTATGCAGATTTTGATCCAGCCGATAGAACAAGCGCAGATGGTGGAGATTCTTATAAAGCAGACGCTGCAACAATTATGGATCTACATACAACATATAGTCTAGACCTACTGGGATATAACATGTCTATAGGTTTTCATGCACTAAATCTCTTAGATACAGAATATATAAATACTGCCTTAGATGGAGGTGATGGCTCTGCCGAGGGAGTAGAAGTATTCTATGGTTTAGGTAGAAGAATCAATCTATCTTTAGGAATTAATTTTTAATTAAGTCCATAATAAAAATAAAGTTAACAAAATGCCCTCTTTAGAGGGCTTTTTGTTATTTATATATAATTTTTTCTAATTATAAAATAACAAATTATTAATCTGAATTATTTTTTTAACAAATATTATTTAACATAAAAAACTATTTTATTTAATATAGGTAACTAATTTGATTCGCCTATTCAAAGTAAACTAAGGAGATAAAACATGTATTGTTTCATACGAAACTTTAAAATTCTTTTTATATTGTCTATTACTACATTTTTATTTGCGCAAGGCACTATAACAGGAACAGTGAAAGATGCATCAACTGGAGAATCTCTTCCAGGTGCAAACCTTATCGTAAATGGGACCAACAATGGTGCTGCAACAAACAGCAATGGATCATTTACAATTTATAATGTTATGGAAGGTGAAACTTTAACTGCATCAATGATTGGATTTAAATCACAAACTCTCGTTGCTTCAGGAACAATGAA
>CETH01056323.1_pt1 | contig 13869 bp, 11 predicted proteins | sample 361461 | NCBI WGS metagenome assembly CETH01 (sample SAMEA2622695, study PRJEB7988) | marine metagenome | isolation source: saline water (ENVO:00002010), including
TTACAACTGATGGTATTCCACTTAAGCAAAGTTTAAAAAAAGCTGAAAGGAAAAACAAAGTTAGAGCATTTCTTTTGGTTTTTCCTCTTCTTCTTTTTATTTTTGTTACCTTTGTAATGCCAATTGGAGATATGCTATTAAGAAGTGTAGATGACAGTCAAATCAATACCGTCTTTCCAAGAACTTTTGAAGAATACAATAAGTGGAATAGAGATGTAGATGAACTTCCACCTGAGGAGGTATATAGAACTCTTTTTGAAGAACTAGCTACTGGAGAGAAAATTCAAATAGGTAGAGCTTTGACTAGAATGAATTATTCTAAATCAGGCTGGAAAAGTTTGATTAAAAAAACTTCTAGAGAAATAAAAAAGATGACCAAAAAAGGGATTGTGCCTGAATCCTACAAAGAGACGCTAATTGAAATAAACGAAGATTGGGGTGATCCAACATTTTGGTACTCAATGGCTCAAATGTTAAACAAACAGACTCCAATTTATTATTGGAATGCAATTGATAGGACTTATGATCAAAATCAAAACGTCATCATGCAAGATGAGAAAAGAAGAATATATGTTCAAACATGGTTTAAGACTTTAAAAGTAAGTGTCTATGTAACATTCTTTTGTTTAATATTAGGTTTTCCAGTTGCTCACTTATTAGCTAACCTACCTTTACGTTACAGCAATCTATTAATGATTTTTGTACTACTTCCATTCTGGACATCTTTGCTTGTTCGGACAACAGCATGGATTGTTATGCTTCAACAAAAAGGAGTAATAAATGGTGTATTGGTATGGCTTGGTATATTGAGTGATGATGGTAGACTTCAAATGGTTTATAATGAAACAGGAACTTTAATTGCAATGACTCAAATACTATTACCTTTTATGATTTTACCACTTTATAGTGTGATGAAAGTAATCCCAAAAAGTCATATGAGAGCTGCTCAAAATTTGGGTGCAAAACCAGCACTTGCTTTTTGGAAAGTATATTTGCCGCAAACCATACCTGGTATGAGTGCAGGCGGCTTATTAGTTTTTGTTTTAGCAATTGGATACTTTATAACGCCTGAATTAGTGGGTGGAAAAGATGGTAAATTAATTGGAAGTTGGATAGCCTTTCACCTTAAAACTACATTGAACTGGGGTTTATGTGCAGCTTTAGGAGCTATACTACTTGCAGTCATGTTAGTTTTTTACTGGCTTTATAATAAAATTGTTGGAATAGATAATATTAAGTTAGGATAGATATGGCATTACCTAGTTACGCATCACCCATTCAGAAAACTTACTACTACCTATATTTGTTTTTTTGTAGTGTTGTATTCTTTTTTTTAGTAGCTCCATTAATAGCCATAGTACCTATATCATTCAGTGTTTCACCTTTTATGGTTTTTACTGATGGGATGTTAGCATGGCCACCGGATCCAGAAGCATGGTCTTTAAGATGGTATAAAAATATGATTGGTGATTGTAGTGCAGATGTAGTTTCTTCTACAGTTCCTTGTTCAAACAAATGGATGATAGGTACACTTAATAGTTTTTTTATCGGTATCGTAGCAACAGTTATTGCTACTTCTCTTGGAACATTAGCTGCATTGGGACTAAGTCGACCTCATATGCCTTTTAAAGGAGTAATTATGGCGATTTTGATATCACCAATGATTGTTCCTTTAATTATAACAGCAGCAGGTATGTTCTTTTTTTATGCTAGAATAAATTTAGTTTATACTTTCACAGGGGTGATTTTAGCCCATGTAGCTCTAGCAACTCCATTTGTAGTAATTACTGTTACAGCAACCTTGGTTGGTTTTGATATGAATATGGTTAAAGCAGCTCAAAGTCTAGGTGCAAGACCTGTTAAAACTTTTTTCAGAGTAATCATGCCTTTAATATTACCAGGTATAATTTCTGGAGCGTTATTTGCATTTATTACTTCTTTTGACGAAGTTGTAATTGTTATGTTTATGGCAAGCTTAGATCAGCTTACAATTCCTAAGCAAATGTGGGCTGGAATAAGACAAGAAATTAGTCCAGTAATTTTATGCATGGCAACCTGTTTGGTAGCACTTTCAATTTTCTTGTTAACTACAGTTGAATTACTAAGAAGAAGATCAGAGCGATTACGCGGCATTAAACCAAGATAGAATATAATGAGTAAGCCGCATATTGCTGTGGTAGGTGCTGGCATAGTTGGCATATGTGCTGCATATTTTTTGAATAAATCAGGATTTAAGGTTACGCTTATTGATAAAAATGATCCTGGCACAATGACGAGTTATGGTCATGCATGTACTTTCGCGGATTACGCTTGTGTTCCAGTAAATTCTCCAGATTTAATTAGAGAAATACCTTCAATGCTCTTAAAAAGTGATGGGCCTCTTGCTGTAGATTTTTTGTATGTTATTAAAAATTTGAGTTGGGCTTATAAATTTTTACAAAACTGTACAGCTAATAAAGTTGAACATATCTCTAGTTCTTTAAGCAACTTATTAAATAGCGCTAGCACTAGTTATGATGAGATTTTTTCTGATGTAGATGTTTCAAAATATATTAAAAATGAAGAGGTTTTATATTTATATCAAAATCAAAATGATTTTTTAAAAGCAAAAATATCAAATAATGTAAGAGAGAATAATGGAGTCAAAATAAAAATTTTATCTAAAAACGAAATTTTAGATATGGAGCCAAATCTCGCACCAGTTTTTTATAGTGGTCAACTTTTTATTGGATCTCGACATACAACTAACCCTCAAGAAATAAGTAATAAAATATTTGAGTCTTTCATAAATAATGGTGGAAGTTTTTATAGAAAGAGTGTTAAAAATATTTCTTCTGATGATGACGGAGTAAAACTTAGTTATGATGAAGATATTCATAATTTCGATAAGGTGGTTGTTTGTGCAGGAGCATGGTCAAAAATTTTGACAGAAACCTATGGAGATGATTTTCCATTAGATACCGAAAGAGGATATCATGTTTTATTTAATAACTATGATTTAATAAACAGACCAATAGGTTGGTCCCAAAGTGGTTTTTATCTTACCCAACTTGAAGAAGGTTTAAGAGCTGCAGGAACAGTAGAAATTGCTGGCTTAAAAAAATCAGAGAATAAAAAAAGAACTAAAATGATTGAGAGGGAGGCAAGAAAATTATTACCTCAACTAAAAGAAGTAAAAAGTACTTGGTTAGGTTTTAGACCTACCTTGCCTGATTCATTGCCTGTTATAGGTTCTTCAAAAATTAATAAAAATATTATTTATGGATTTGGTCATCAGCATATAGGTTGGACACTTGGAGCAGTAACTGGAAAAATAATTGATTCAATATGTAATAATAGAATTCCAAACATGAATATTAGGCCTTTTAGCCCTAGTCGCTTTAGTTAATCTAAGCTTATACCTACGTTTTTAACTTGAAGATATGATTTTAATGCATCTACACCTTTTTCTCTACTATAGCCTGATTGTTTGTAACCTCCAAATGGAGTTGCATGATTCCCTGCAAACCACTTATTAACATAAACCTGCCCAGACTCTAATTTACTTGCAGTCCATGATGCTTTTTTTATATCTTTCGTAAAAACTCCTGCACCTAATCCAAAATCAGTATCATTAGCAATATGTATTGCTTCATCTTGATCTTCATATTCAAGAACAGATAATACAGGACCAAATATTTCTTCTCTTGCTACAGACATATTTTGTTTTGCATTATTTAAAACAGTAGCTTCCATGAAATAACCCTCGCGGTCAGCTCTTTTTCCACCATGAACAGCTTCTGCTCCTTGTTGAATTCCTGACCTTGCATAACCCTCAACTTTTTCAAGTTGTTTTTCTGAAATAATTGGTGTTAGGCCAGTTCCTTCTTCATAACCAGGACCAATTTTTAGAGATTTACTTAAATCCACAAGTTTATCAATTAATTCATTTTTTACTGATTTATGAACAACTAATCTTGACATAGCTGTACAAATTTGACCAGCAACTCCAAATATACCATGACGTGCACTTTCTATTACTTGATCAAGATCTGCATCTTCATAAACTATACCAGCAGACTTTCCTCCAAGTTCAATAACTGCAGGAATGGCTTTATCTGCACAAGAGTGCAATATTTTTTTTCCAGTAGCTACAGAGCCAGTAAAAACAACATGATTTACATCAGGGTGTGATACTAAATAAGAACCAGCTTCATTTCCATATCCACAAATTATGTTAATTATACCATTTGGCACTCCCGCATTTTCTATAGCTTTGGCAAAAAAAGTAGCAGAAAGGGGAGTTAGTTCAGCCGTTTTTACAATTGTAGAATTTCCTGTTGCAAAAGAACATGCGAGAGATCTACCTACCATTGATATAGGAAAGTTCCATGGAACAATATGTGCTGAAACACCAAAAGGTTCTAAAACAGTATAATCAAATACTGTTGGTGAAACAGGAATTGTTTTTCCTTCTAATTTATCAGTAAGGCCAGCATAGTAATCAAACATATCTGCCACATCGTTAAATTCTTTTACAGCTGAACCAAGCATTTTACCATTTTCATAGCAAAGCATCTTACCACCTTCATCAGCTATTTTTCTTGTTTCATCCGCAATACGGTGCATGAGTTTTGCTCTTTCAAGTAAAGGCATGTCAACCAGAACTCTTGATTTGAAGGCTCTTTTTGCTGAAGATACCGCAAGGTCAACTTCACTCTTTTTTGCGCAAGAAATTTCTCCTATAATTTTACCCGTTGCAGGATCATCAACTTGAATAATTTCTTTTGATTCACTTTCTAACCATTTGCCGTCAATATAATTTTTATATAGTTTCATAATTCTTTGTTTGAAATTGTTTTGTTAATCTATATTCTTTATCACAAAAAACATGCCAAATATAATTAAAAGTTACATAAAATTTATCGATTATATTAGTCTTAAGACTGGAAGAGCTACAATGTACCTTGTGTTTGTGATGATGTTTATTTTTATTATAGAAGCATCTCGTTATACGAGATGCTCTAAGGTTTTGCCTTTAAGCCACCATCTACTATAATCTCAGTTCCTGTAATAAAAGAACTTTGCTCACTCAATAAAAATAACACTACATCTGAGATGTCCTTAGGCTTACCAATTCTCTTAAGAGGAATCGTATTAGCAAGATTTTTTTTTGAGTTAGAATCATTTTTCCATCTATCTTGCATTGGTGTATCTATAGGTCCTGGAAGTATACTATTAGAGCGAATATTTTTACTTGCATATTGGATAGCTAAAGATTTTGATACTCTAATCATAGCTGCTTTGGAAGCTCCATATGCCTCTTGAGGTTTATCATCGCCACTTAATGCATCAATTGAAGCTATATTTACAATAGAACCATATTTATTTTTTTTCATAATAGGTAATAATCTTTTTAACACTAAAACCATAGATTTTAAATTTATCAAAAATATTCTATCCCAAGTATGGGTATTAATTTTTTCTAAACTTAAGTCTTGATCAAACCATAAAACACCAGCTGCATTGACAATATAATCAATTCTTTTTTGTGTTTTTATAAACTTACTTATTGCTGTATTAATTTTTTTTTGATTGGTTAAGTCGACTTTTTCAAAGTAAATGAACTTATTTTTTTTTATTTTTGGTGTTTTAATATCAAGTATTAGAACCTTTATTTTTAATTTTGCTAGTTTTTTTGATACATCTAGCCCTATTCCACCTGATCCACCAGTTACAATAGCAGCTTTACCCTTAAATATAAGTTTCATTGTTTAAATTATAAAAAATCAATTGATTTAATATATTAAAATCACTAAATCGTAAACATGCTTAAAACTATTACACCAATTGATAATTCTGTTTATGTAGAAAGACCCTACGCTAATGCAATAGAAATTGAAACTGCTTTAGAGAGCTCATACCAAACAAAAATAAATTGGAAAAATACTAGTTTGGATGAAAGAAAGAAATTAATCTCAAAATTTGTAGATAGTTTTTTAGCGAACAACAAAGAAATTGAAGAAGAATTGTGCAAACAGATGGGTAGACCTATTTCTCAATGCGCTGGGGAAATGCGGGGATTTGAAGAAAGAGCAAGATATATGATTGAAAACGCTGATAGCGCATTAGAAAAAGTTGTTTCAAAAAATGATTCTGAATTTGATAATTATATCATTAAAGATCCTTTAGGTACAATATTTGTAATTGCTCCTTGGAACTATCCATACAATACTTCCGTCAACTCAATTGTCCCAAGTATGCTTGCAGGAAACTGTGTAATATTAAAACATTCATCTCAAACACCTCTATGCGCAGAACAATTATTAAAAGCTGCAGATAACGCTGGAATACCAAAAAATGTTTTTCAAATTTTGCATTTAGACCATGCTTCGACCTCGAAAATTATTTCTGATAAGAGGATTGACCATGTTTTGTTTACAGGTTCTGTATCTGGAGGAAAAGAAGTCAAAAAAGCTATTGGAGAGAGGTTCATAGGAGCTGGTTTAGAATTAGGTGGAAAAGATCCTGCATATGTTAGAGCAGATTGCAATTTTGAACATACTGTTGAAAACTTAGTTGATGGTTCTTATTTTAATTCTGGGCAATCTTGCTGTGGTATAGAGAGAATATATGTTGATGAAGGAATTTATGATAATTTTGTAGATGCTTTTAAAGCTCAAACTGAAAAATATATTCTTGATAACCCATTAGATGAATCTACAAATCTCGGTCCTGTTGTCAAACTAAGCGCAGCCAATAATATACGTAATCAAATCTCTAAAGCTTTAAATGCTGGTGCAAACAACATTATTGATTTAGCTAAGTTTAAAAATGATAATTCAGATAACTGTTATGTAGCTCCCTCAGCTTTAATAAATGTAGATCATAGTATGGAGTTTATGATGGAAGAAACTTTTGGCCCCACCGTTGGTATTATGAAAGTTAAAAACGAAAATGATGCGGAAGTTTTAATGAATGATAGTGCATATGGTTTAACAGCAAGTATATGGACATCAGATATAAATTTTGCAGCAAATTTTGGAAATAAAATTCAAACTGGAACTTTTTTTATGAACAGGTGTGATTATTTAGATCCTGGTTTGGCTTGGACAGGTGTGAAAGATACTGGAATGGGAATTACTTTATCTGTTTTAGGATTTGATCATTTAACTAGAGCAAAAAGTTATCATTTGAGGAAGCTGTAATACATGATGTCAATGAACTGGAATTATCCTACAAACATTTGGTTTGGTGAAAAAAGAATCAATGAAATACAAAAAGCTTGTGATAATTTAAATATACATAATCCATTAATAGTAACCGATCCAGGTATATTGAAAACGAATATCATTGAAAAAATAAATAATTCTCTAAACTCTAATGCTAATATTTTTAGGGATGTTCAATCAAACCCAACAGGAAACAATGTTGAAAAAGGAGTTTTATATTTTAATTCAAACTTTCATGATGGTGTAATTGCAGTTGGAGGAGGTTCTGCAATGGACGTGGGCAAAGGAATAGCTTTCATGGCTGGACAAGAGAGACCTTTATGGGATTTTGAAGATATTGGAGATTATTGGTTAAGAGCAAATAGTGAAGTTATTAAGCCAATAATTGCTATTCCTACAACTGCTGGTACTGGATCAGAAACAGGAAGAGCAGGAGTTTACACAAATGAAGCAACACATGAAAAAAAAATTATTTTTCATCCTAAAATGCTTCCATCAATAGTTATACTAGATCCTGAGTTAACAGTACCACTTCCAAAATCTCTTACGGCTTTTACAGGCATGGATGCTTTGGCCCATTGTTTAGAGGCTTACAGTTCAAATTTTTTTCATCCTTTATCACAGGGAATAGCTCTTGAAGGTATGTCTTTAATAAAAAAATATTTAATAAAGGCATACGAAGATGGTTCCGATTTAGAAGCTAGAGGTAATATGTTAGTTACATCTTCAATGGGATCAATTGCATTTCAAAAAGGTTTAGGGGCTATTCATTCTCTTAGTCACCCGGTAGGTGCAATTTATAATACACATCATGGTTTAACAAATGCAGTATTTATGCCATATGTTCTTAAAAAAAATAGGAAAGTAATTGAGAAAAAAATTATTTCCTTATCACAATACTTAGATCTTCAAGACAAAACATTTGATGGTTTCATGAGTTGGATATTGGATTTAAGAAAAAAATTATCTATCCCCCATACTTTAAAAGAACTTATTGATGATGACTCAAAATTTACTGAAATGAGTAAAATGGCAAAAAATGATCCATCTACTGGAGGAAATCCTATTGCATTTGAAGTTTCTGATTTCTTGGATCTGTATCAAGATTCTTTTAAAGGCATTATATAAATACCTTAGATTATTACATTGTTGCTCCAATAATCCATGGATTAAATTCATCATCACCATAATCATTTAATTCACTTTTTGTTTTTTTTCCCGATGCTACACTAATTAATTCATCAAATATTAATTGTCCGATTTCTTCTACAGAATTAATTCCATCCATAATTGTCCCAGCATTTATATCCATATCATCACGGAGATTATTATACATATTTGTGTTAGTTGCTATTTTTAGACTTGGAGTAGGTTTGAATCCAAAACAAGAACCACGGCCAGTTGTAAAACAAATTAAGTTAGCACCTGCTGCCACCTGTCCAGTAACTGAAACGGGGTCGTAACCAGGTGAGTCCATAAACTGCAGTCCTTTTTTAGAAATTTTCTGTCCATAATCAAGTACATCAACCAATCTAGTATGACCACTTTTTGCAACTGCGCCAAGAGATTTTTCTAAAATAGTTGTTAATCCTCCTTTTTTATTTCCTGGAGAAGGATTGTTATCTAAGCTACCTTCATTAATTTCAGTATATTTTTTCCACCAAATAATTTGATCATTTATTTTGTTTATTAATTTCTCTTCTCCAGCTCTTTCAATTAAAAGATGTTCTGCACCATATATTTCTGGTGTTTCTGAAAGAATTGCGCTGCCACCATGAGCTACTAACTTATCTGTAGCAATACCTAATGCTGGATTTGCAGTAATCCCTGAATATGAATCTGAACCCCCACATTGTAATGCTAAATTTAACTCTGAAAGTGGTGTTTTCGATCTTTCTATTGAGTTAATTATTGGCATATTACTAATAATTTTTTTACAAACAGTATTTATTATTTTGTTTGTACCACCCTCATCTTGGATATTTAAATACTCAATTTCATCCTTTAAATTTTTATTTTTGTACAATGATATTTGTGCACATTCGCAGCCTAGTCCTATTACAAATACTTTTCCAAAATTAGGATGTGTTTTAAAACCTTCTATTGTTCTATTAAAAACATTCATTCCTTTACCAGAAGTATTCATCCCACAACCTGAAGAATGCTTTAAACATACAGCGCCATCAATATTATGAAAATTATTTTCACTTAAGTATTTATTTAATTTATCTGCAATTTTTTTTACCACAGTGGCTGAACAATTAACTGTGCTTATTAATCCTATATAATTTCTTGTACCTACACCTCTTTTTTCTCTCTGATAACCTTTGAAATATTTATCATTAATATATTTAGGAATTTTAGCAGTTTTATTTTTTTTGTAAGAACGAGAAAATTCATAAAACACTAAATTATGCGAATGAACATGTGATCCTTTTTTAATTTTTTTTGTAGCAATACCTATGATTTGACCATATTTGTAAATTCGCTCTTCTTTATAAATATCCTTAAGGCTAATTTTATGTCCATAAGGGATATTGGTTTCTGCCTTTAAGTCTGAATTTATTTTTGCACCTAAAGGGATATTCATTGGTGCAACAGCTACATTATCAATAGCATTTAATTTGATTATATTAAACATTATGATAATTACTAAAGAATAACTAAAAATAATTAAAGTAATTTATGCCTGAAATTGCAAAGTATTCATCACTAGAAGATAAAGTAATCATTATAACTGGAGGTGCGTCTGGTATAGGTACCTCAATTGTAGAGCAATTTTTAATTCAAGGTTCAAAAGTAGCTTTTATAGATAAAGAAAAATATTTAGGTAAAAATCTTGAAGAGAAATTTAAAAATTTTAAACATAAGCCATTGTTTAAATATTGTGATTTAACAAATATTATTAATCTTAAAAAAACTATTAATGAAATTAGAGAAGAACTTGGTCTAATTTCTGTTTTAGTAAATAATGCAGCAAATGACGAAAGACATTCTATAGATAGTGTGACTGAAGAATTTTGGGATGAAAAAATGAATGTAAATTTAAAACATTATTTTTTTGCTATTCAATCGGTCTGTAAAGATATGCAAGAGCTTGGTGATGGAAAAATAGTTAATATAGGAAGTTTTTCTTGGATGCTTGGACAAGGCAACATGCCAGCTTATACAACTGCAAAATCAGCCATTATGGGTTTAACAAGAACAATTGCGAGAGATTTAGGAAAATTTAATATACGAGTGAACTGTGTTGTTCCAGGATGGATTATTACTGAACGACAAAAAAAATTATGGTTAACACCAGAAGCAGAAAAAGAGCAATTAGAAAGGCAATGTATAAAGAGAATGTTATATCCAGAAGATATAGCTAAAGTAGTTTTATTTTTTGCCTCAGATCAAAGTTCAGGATGCACTGCTCAAAATTATGTTATTGATGGAGGAGTCGTTAATTAGTGAAAAAGAGGGAAAAGATAGTTTTTGGAAAACTTAATTTATTGAGAAATGATCAACTTAATAAAAAAAATAAAATCAGAATAGGTTTTATTGGAGGAGGCCCAAATTCATTTATAGGATATACTCATCGATTAGCTGCAAGATTTGATAATAGGTTTGAATTTGTTGCAGGCGTCTTTTCAAGGGATAAAAAAAAATCAATAGCGTTTGGAAGGTCTTTAGGATTAGATCCAAAACGCTGTTACAATGATTATAAGACTATGGCTATTAAAGAAACAAAGAGATTCGATGGTATCGAAGCAGTTGGCATAATGACTCCATCAGGTGATCATTATAAAATTGCTAAAGATTTTATACAAAGAAAAATTCATATTATTTGTGATAAACCGCTTACTGCAAAAGTAGAAGATGCTGTTGCTTTAGAAAAACTTGTAAAAAAAACAAAAATTATTTTTGCTCTTACTCATAACTATTCTGCATACCCTATGCTTCGAGAAGCAAAAGAACTAATTTCAAAAAATAAAATTGGAAAAATCAAAGTGATTAATGTTGAATACCCTCAAGGTTATACTGTTGCTGTAAAGAAAAAAGATGAAAAGAACACTCTTAAATGGAGATTAGATAAAAATATGTGTGGTCCATCAATGATATTAGCTGAAATTGGAACCCATGCTTATCATTTAATGAGATATGTTACAGATCTTGAAGTAAAAGAAGTTTCTGCTGAAGTTAATTCATTATCAGAAGAAATTTCAGTTGATGACAATGCTTTTATGATAGTAAGAATGAATAACCAAGCCAGAGGTTCAATATGGGTATCTTCAGCTGCAACTGGTGGAGAAAACGGACTGAAGATTAGAGTATACGGGACAAAAGGAGCAGTAGAATGGTTACAGGATGATCCTAACAATTTGAAATTTACAGAATTAAATGCTGCCACAAAAATTATAACAAGAGCAAGTAATTCTGTTTCAAATTTATCTATTCAATCGTCAAGAGTTGCAGCAGGTCATCCTGAAGGTTTTTTTGAGGCATTTGCAAATATTTATACTGAGTTTGCTGAGTCAATTATTAGCTCTAAGAAAAATAAAAAAAATAAATTTTTACATCCTTCCATTGAAGATGGTGTAAAAGGAATTAAGTTTATTTTTGCTGCAAAAAAATCATCTAATCATAATTCAAAATGGATTAAAATTTAATTATTACTTCTTGATTTTATATTTCTAATCTGGTCTAAGTAATAATGATTAATATAGCTTTAATGGGTGCTGGCCGTATTGGAAAAATGCATGCAGAAATTATAAGTTCTCATCCAGATGCAAATCTTAAATTTGTATATGATGTAAATAAAGAATTTGCATCAAAAGTAGCCAAACAAAACAACGCAGAATTAGTTAATTCGCCTGAGGAAGCAATAAATAATGAAAAAATTAATGCAATATTAATTGCATCTGCCACACCGACTCATACTAAATTTATAACAATGGGAGCTAAAGCAGGGAAAGCTATATTTTGTGAAAAACCTATTGATCTTGATATAAATAAAGTCAACGAATGCATGGAAGAAATTAATGGTATAGACGTGCCATTACAAATTGGGTTCAATCGTCGTTTTGACAATAGTCATTCAAAAGTTCAAAAAGCAAGATTAAACAAAGAAATAGGTGAATTAGAAATGTTAATTATTACTAGTAGAGATCCAGAACCGCCTGGAATAGATTATTTAAACGCTGCTGGCGGCTTTTTTAGAGATACAACTATTCATGATTTTGATTTATCACGTTTTATTTTAGGTCATGATCCTATTATTGAAGTTTCTGCTTTTGGAGATAATTTGTTTGATGAAAATGTAAAAAAAGCTCAAGATTTTGATACAGCTATGTTTGTTCTTAGATCTAAAGCAGGAGTTATGATCCATATAAATAACTCAAGAAGAGCTGTTTATGGCTATGATCAAAGAGTAGAAGCTTTTGGAAGTAAAGGGATGATAATTTCAAATAATCAAACCCAAACCTCTGTTGAAAAATTTAATGAATTAAGCACCTCATCAAATGAACCCATACTCCATTTCTTTATTGAAAGGTATGCTCAAGCTTATAGAGATCAATTCAATCATTTTTTAGATTGTGTTAAAAATAATACTAAGCCAAGTGTTGGTTTTCAAGATGGTCGAAATGCTTTACTTATTGCTAATGCCGCCTATCAATCTAATAAAGAGAAAAGAACCATTCAGGTAAATTATGAATAAATACGTTACTGATTTTTCATCACAATTTAAAGACAAGATAATTATTGTGACAGGTAGTACTCAAGGAAGTGGTGCTGAGACTGCTAAACTATTAGCTCACAGAGGAGCTAAAGGAATAACTATATGTGGCAGAAAAGAAAAAGAAGGTTTGGAAGTTAAAAAAGAAATAGAGAAAATTGGTTCGGAATGTGTTTTTGTAAAAGCAGATCTATCAAAAGAAAATGATTGTAGAGACATAGTAAATTTAACTGATAAACACTTTGGTAGCGTTAATTCTTTAATAAACGTTGCAGGTTTTACTGAAAGGGGTACAATTTTAAGCACAACGATGGAAAATTATAATATGTGTTTTGACGTTAATACTAAGGCACCATTTATCTTAATGCAGGATTCAATTAAGATAATGATTCGAGAAAAAATTCAGGGTACAATAGTAAATATTTTGTCTATGGCGATGCATAGTGGACATCCTTTTTTAGCTGCTTATAGTGCATCAAAAGCAGCTTTAGCCAATATAACAAAAAATACAGCTAATGCTGTTGCAGGTCATAATATAAGGGTTAATGCTTTAAATATAGGATGGACAGATACTCCTGGTGAAGATGTTATTCAAAAAAAATTTCATGAAGGTGGAGATGATTGGTTACAAAAAGCAGAAAAAAAAGTTCCTTTTAAAAGATTAACAAAACCTTTAGATGTAGCAAGAGCTGCTGCATATTTTTGTTCAGAAGAATCAGGATTAACAACAGGAAGTATTATTGATTATGATCAAACAGTACTTGGATGGCATTCTTATTCAGCATATGATACTTCTATATTAAATGATAGTATCTTAGGTGAGTAATCTGTTTTTATTTTTTAAAAAAAATTTATTATCATTATTATTACCATATGCTAGTTTTTAGGCTACAAAACCTAGTTCTCTTTTTCTCTTATCAGCATATGTTTTGATTAAGT
>CETH01010644.1_pt1 | contig 13855 bp, 13 predicted proteins | sample 361461 | NCBI WGS metagenome assembly CETH01 (sample SAMEA2622695, study PRJEB7988) | marine metagenome | isolation source: saline water (ENVO:00002010), including
ATAATTAAATTATCATAAATCATTTTTTAATCAACCATTTTTCTGGATTAACAGGAGTATTATTTTTCCACAATTGAAATGAAAGAATGTTTTGTTTTTTAATAGAACCAATTTCTTGGCCTGGCTTTACTTGAGTCCCCTTCATTACTGAGACTTCTATGTTACCATTATAAACAGAAAAATAATCATTATCATGTCTAATAATAACCACCACACCAACAATTGGATTAATAAAATTAATATTTTCAATTATACCGCTATGTATTGCATATACTGGCTGAATTTTATTATTAATATTCAGTTTATTATATTTTTTCCACATTTTTGTTGTTTGTGGCCCAAATACCCCAAAACCACGGTCACCATTTTTTAAATCCATCGATTTATTTTGAAATTTTTTAACTATTGTTTTATTTGGATTGTTTGGATTAATTTTTTTTGCTAAATAAATTATTTCTTCTTCCTTATTCATTATTGGTTGTATTTCAATTAGGTCATAATCAATAATAACTTTGGTATCAGGATTTCTATGCTTTCCAAATTTTGTAATTATATTACCATCCATTGGCCATGGTAATTGACCTTTTAATTTTTCAAGTTTAATGCCTTCAATTTTTTTAGAATTTTCAATTAATTTTATAATTTCGTCACGGATTATTTTTCGAGCTTCTTTTTTTAATAGAATTTGAGATTTTATTTTTTCTTGTTGCTCCATTGCAACTGCATTTTTTTGATTTACTGCATTTAATGATTCTTCAAGTATTAGAATATTTGATTTTGATTGATTTAATGCTGTTTCAATTTTTTCATATTGTATTGTAATTTTATTTATAAATCCTTTTTTTTCTAAAATTAAATTGTTTAATATTTTTTTATAATCATTAAAATTATTTAATTGTTCTGTATAATCCTTTTGTTTTAAATCCCATTTTTGTTTTTGTGTATTTAATTCATTTTTATTTAAGCTATCTACTAAATATTGTGAATTCATTTTTTCATATTTTATCAGCAATTGTTGAAAATCTTTTTCTTGATTATTAATTAATAGTTTATATAATGTGGAATTTATAATAAATGCATCCCAAGTATTTGATTCCAACATAAATTCTACATCACTAGGAGCATTTATTGAAACAGTTTCCTTGACTAATTTTTTAGTTATATTTTTTAAATCATTTAATTGATTTTTTGTTTGATTCATTGTTTTAGTTATATTTTTTATGCTATCATTTAATACTGTAATTTTATAATTAATTATTTTTTGGTTTTGATTTATATCATCTAGTATTTTGGAAACAGATTTTTTATTATCTAAGACTATTAGCAGGTCACTATTTAGACTATCTAATATGAAATTTGCATTATTTAGTAATTGTTCCTGCTTTTCTTTATCATATCGATTATTTGATATATTGATTCTTTCTAATTCTAATTTTTTTTCAATTTCTTTTGTTTTTTGTTCAGAATCTTGAACATTTTGAATTTCTGATTCTAATTTTTTTTCTAATGAGTTTATTTCTGAATCGATATTTGTAAGTGACTTTTGTTTTTTATCAATATGATTATTGGAATAGTCTTGATTATAAGATATTCCAATTAGTATTATTAAGAATATATTTACTTTAATCTTGATAGTATTTTTGATATATAATTTTATTAGACTCATCATAAATTGATAAGTAATCTATTATTTGTTTATAATTTAATATTTTTGATATTTCTACAATTTCTACACTATAAGCATTTAAAAATTGAGATAGAGGCTTTCCATAGCCATAATATTCATCATAAGCTATTATGGATTCATAAAAATTTGCATAAAATTTGATTGCTTCTTCCAAATTTGGTGATTTTGAATCTATTGCATCTATTGTGACCCAAAAATTATACCGTAATTCTCTATATATATTTTGTTCTGTTTGTTTTCTAATTTTTTTCAATCTTGATTGCCAGTTTCTCGAATACATACTATTTTTTCCATCTGATGCAATATTTTGTGCTTTTAAAAAATATTTATTTCCCGCCAAATATTCATATGTATCTAATTCATAAGCTATTTGCAAATAAGCATAACAATTTAATAATGAAGTTAGAGGATGAAACATTTCAGTTTTATATAAAGCCTCTCCTTTATTATACAAAAAATCAAAACTTTTTGAGTAATGATGTTGATCTTTCTGATTAGAAAATAATATTTGGGCACTAATGATTTTTTCTCCGCCCTTATTATTTATATTTTCAATGACCATATGGACATCAAGAATGATTGCTAATTCATCCGGGTCATCAAAAAAATAATTATTCATGAAATAAGATTTAATTTCATCTTCAAAATTTTCAAAAATAAACATTTCTTGTTCACTAATATTAGAATAATCTATATCTATAAGCACTTCTGAAAATTGTGTTATGTAAATAGATGGTATAATAAATAATAATATAATAATTTTATAAAGTTTCATAATAAATGTAAATTTAGTATATAGTAATATATCACAATCTGATTATAATAATTTATCTTAAAAAGGAGATAATAATGTTGAAAAAAATAATTATTTTTAGTTTTTTAGTTTTTGCATGGTCTGCAGAGGAGAATTTAACTAAAGATTCACCTCAAATTAATCAAAATCAATTTAAAGCTACCATTATTGATAAACAAATTCAATTTGGATATTCATATAGTACTGGTTGGTCAACAGGCCCTTTTTGGATTGGTATTCATTGCTATAATGTTGATGAAATTGCCGGGTTTCAATTTGAATTACCAAATAATTTACAATTATTAGATGTGCAAGGTGGCCGTTCTGAGGAAGCATTTTCTGATTTACATCATAATAAAAAAGGAATGATTTTAGGGTTTTCTATGTCAGCCAATACTATATCTAAAGCCCAAAACCCTAATAATGATTTATTATTAAAAATTCAAGTTAAGGCTACAAGTGGCTCTGATCTTAATTTTCCGATTAAAACCATTTTAGCGGGTCCAAGTGGTGAAAAATTGTCTTTTGATGGAGGGGCATCTAATTTAGAAGTTAAATCAGACATAGGAGATATTCAATTAATTACAGTTTCATTTTATGAATAAATAAATTATGGCACAAAGAAAAAAAATTGTAGCAATTATGTTTACAGGGTTAGTTAATTATGCTCGTTTAGTTAAACAAGATAAAACATTAGCTTTAGAAATATTAAGTGAGCATGATAAAATGCTTTCTAAGATTATTAAATCTAATTATGGAAACATAATTAAGCATATTAATGAATCTATATTTATAGAATTTTCATCTGCTACAGATGCAACAGAATGTGCATTAAAAATACAAACACAGCTAAAGAATTTTAATTCATCTAGCCCAAAAGATTTTCAGATTAATGTAGGTATTGGAATACATATGGCAGAAGTATACGAAGAAGATGGCGATTTATTTGGTGATGGCATTAATTTAGCTGCCCGCATTAAATCTGTTGCCTCTGGAGATGAAATATTTACTACTCAAGCTGTATATAATTCGATTAGAAGTGAAAAAGATATTTATGTTAAAGATGTTGGCAGAGTGGTTTTGAAAAATATTAAAGATCCTGAACGTATATTTAAAGTATATAATACTCAAATAGACTTTGATTCTGAAGCATTAGATATATTAATAAATCAAATGAAAGACCGAGGAGTAGAATTTTTTGATTATCAAAAATCAGCCAATAAAAATATCAAAGTAGCGATGCATTATATTGCCAATTTAGGGTCTAAAGATGATGAGTTTTTCTGTTATGGGATAACTGATTCGATTAATATTGAATTAAATAAGATTAATAATATATCAGCACCTGCAAGTGCCAATATTCTAAAAATTAAAGAGTTAGACAATCCTTCTAAAATTGGTGAAAGTTTAAATGTTGATTATGTTGTACAAGGAAGTTTAATGAAAATGGATAATCAATTTCGTCTTTCTATCACCATGACCAACATCATTAATTCCCATGAATTATGGTCAGAACATTGGGAAGATAAGACAGACAATTTATCACAAGTTAAAAATGATATAATCATTAAAATATTAGATTCATTAGGTGTTACAATACCAGATGAATTAAAAAGACAAGCTGCAAAAGAACAGGCTATTGATCCTCATGCTTATGAATTATTAATGAAAGCTAAATATGCATATATCAATGCTGCAAATGCTTCAGATTTAGATATAGCTGCAGCATTGTTTAAACAAGCTTTTGATATTCAGCCAAGCTATATTACAGCCAGAAATTTTTATGCAGTCATTCAATTTCGATTGAAAAAAAGTGATGAAGCTATTTCTATTTTAGAGGAAGCTGAAAATATTGGAAAGCAAAACAAAGATGATGTTGGGCTTGCTAATATATATGAAACATTTGGCATTATTTATAAACAAATGGGCAAATACTCTAAAGCTGTCAAATATTTAAAAGAAGGGCTAAGAATCACCACTAATCATGAAATTTTATCAAGAGAAGCAAATATATTAAATACTTTAGGCCAATGCTATACTCAAATGACTCAATTCGAAGAAGCTAGCGATTATTTAAAGCGCTCCATAAGTATTAAAAGACAGTTAGACAGGCCTGCAATTGAGATTTCCAATAGTTTAGGAAATTTAGCAGATGTACATAAAAGAATAGGAGATTATGCAAAAGCTATTCAATTAAGAGAGGAAAGCATTGAGATTGCTCGAGATAATAGCCAAGTACAATTAGGGCGCTCTATTACCAGTTATGCTAACTTATTATACTATATAGGCAGAACAGAGCAAGCCCATTCACAATATTTAGAAGCACTTGAATTATGCAAAAAATTAAAAGATTCTGCTGCTCTTGGCATTATTTATCGTCATTTAGGTTTGATTGAATTAAATAATTCAAATCCGGAACAGGCTATAAAATATTTATTAAAAGCTAATCAAACTCACCAAGAAAGCAAACATCAAATTGCAATGGATACAACAACATTATTTTTGGCCCAAGCCTATTTGCAAAATAGGGATTTGGAAAATGCCTCAAAATATATTAATCAAGCGGTTATGTTGACTAACAGACGTAGACATGATGATAAATCAAAAAATTTCGATGAATATTATACATTGCCATCTAGATGCGTACTTGCTTTAATTAATACAAAAAAAGGTGATGGCAGTAATCAAGAATTAGATACTATATTAGATGAAATTAAAACTTTACACCAAGATAAACATAAGGGTAGAGAATTATGGTGGTTATCTCAAGCTTATTATCTGATTAAAAACTACAAACGTTCTCAGGAATGTCAAAAATTAGCGCAAGATGAATTGTATCGTAAAGCAGACCGTATTAGGGACGAAAAAATTAAACAAGATTATTTAGAATTACCTCCCCTTCATAAGGAAATATTTATGAAAATCGAGGATATTCCATTAGTAAATGATATTGTAAACGAAGAAAAAGATGATAATACTGCTATATCTGACACACAACCTATTATTTATAAATTTTGCCCAAGTTGTGGATTTAAAAATGATAAGTTATTTAAATTTTGTCCTGGGTGTGGAGATTCATTAGTATCAGATTAATATTATAAAAAGGCTTATATGAATACAAATGTTATGTTTACAGATATGGTGGGTTACAGTAAGCTAACTGGAGATGATCAAAATTTAGCTTTAGAACTGTTAAAAGAGCATGATAAAATCATAGAACCTCTTATTAAAAAGTATGAAGGCTCTATTGTAAAACGTATTGGTGATGCCATCGTAGCGATATTTGATGATTCTACTAACATTATTCAAAGTGCAGTTGAAATACAGCAATCATTAAAAAATAGAAATAATCGAAATACTAAATCTCGACATATTATTTTAAGAATTGGATTGCATCATGGTGAAATTATATTAAAAAATGATGAAGTATACGGTTTGGGTTATGAGCTTGCCTCTAGTATTGAGCCCATTTGTGAATATGGTGGGATTGCAGTCAGTCAAAATTTATATGATCATACGAATCAAGATAAGGAATTAATTCTAGAAGGGAAAAATAATCATTTTTTTATTAGACCCATTGCTAAATTTAAGTTTAAATCTATATCTAATAAGCTAATGATTTATAAATTATATTTAAACCTATTAGATTGGTATGAAGAGCCCCAACATAAGACTCATCAATACTTAAAAAAACAACAAGTTTCATCTAAAATATATGATATAAAATTTTCAAATAAACAGTTTGTTAATAACACAGATCACTATATTAAAGCAGTTCACTTTCATAAACAGAACAATCTTTCCTATGCATTATATCATTATAAAATGTGTCTTGATTATGAAAAATTAAATAATTATGATTTAAAACTATCTATTTTATATTTATTTAGTATAGTTGGATTAAACCGTTTAGTGGATAAAACATGTAATATTTTAAATCAAGACAAATCTTTTAATGATAGTGCTTATTTAATTTTTATTCAAGCAATTAACTACTTTAATATTAAAAAATTATCTAAAGCTCAAGATTTTTTTGAAAAATCTCTAGCTGATCAAAATAACACATCTTTTTTGTCAGAAGTTTGTTATTATTTATCAATTATTTTCTTTCAAAAAAAAGATTTCAATACAGGCTTAGATTTAATCGAATATTATAAAAAAGATTTCAAAGCAAACGTAATTGACACAACAAATTTAGATTTAATTAAGTCAATTTTTGAATATCAAAAAAAACCAAATAATCAATTAGAAAAATTAATTACAAATAAGCACTCTGAGTTTTCTAATCTTACAGATAACAATTATTTTGCATTATTTGTATATTGGTTTTTAATACAATTTTATCAAAATAAAAATGATGCTAATAAAGCATTGGCCGTTCAGGATGACGCACGATTGTTGCTTAATACTTTAGCTAATCAAATATCAGGGTTGCAATTAAAAGAATTATTTGTAGAAAAACCAATGCTCCATCAAATGCTAAATGAAGAAATTGAATTAAATTTTATATCTGAAGATAAGACAGAAGATTTAGTAGATATTGAAGATATAACTAAGGCTAGTCAGGAAACATTCAATTTTTGTGTGGAGTGTGGATTTAAAAATGAAAAAAATTTTTCGTTTTGTCCATCTTGTGGCCAAAAATTAACTAAATAAAATGAATATTAAATTTACTATTGCATATAAAGGGACAAACTACCATGGATGGCAAATGCAAAAAAATGCACTCACCATTCAAGGGGAATTACATAGAGCATTTAGGATTTTATTACCATCTCAATCTATCAATATAATAGGCTCAGGCAGAACTGATGCAGGGGTACACGCCTATAATCAAATTGCATCCATTACATTACCAGATAATTTAGATTTAAATAAGTTTTTTAATTCTGCAAATGGAATTATTAATAATGATATTTATATTAAATCATTCGAAGAAGTAAGTGATGATTTTCATGCTCGTTTTTCTGCCACTCTTAGATCTTATAAGTATCATATTAACACTCAATACTCTCCCTTTAAAAAACACACATCTTGGTTTGTTAATCATCAGATAGATGTAGACGTATTGAATGAATGCGCGAATAATTTACTTGGAGAACATAATTTTTCATTATTAAGTAAACATAATACAGAGGTTAAAAATAAAGTGTGTATTATTTATGAATCATTTTGGCAACAATCTAAAAATGACTTAATTTACCACATAAAAGCAAATCGTTTTTTATATCATATGGTAAGATTCATTGTGGGGACATCTATTGAGGTTTCTAAATCAAATTTTTTATTTAATAATTTCATGGATTTAGTGAATAACAAAACTACATCTAAAAATGCTATTTGTGCGCCCGCTCAAGGATTATTTTTATCTGAGGTTAATTATGAATAGTCGTATTATTATATTAGCTATTTTTATTTGTTTATTATTTATACCATTAAGATTTAATGAGAATAAAATCAAATATTATGGTGATTATGGTTCTGATGAGTCTAGGATTATTAGTTCGATTTCAGCAATTGCACCAAGTGTAGTTGGTATTTCTGTAATCAGTCAAAGTATTGATCAGTCTTTATCATGGGAACTTAAAGATGGGTTATTTTCTCCTTATACTAAAAATGATTCTATTATTAAAAGCTTGGGTTCAGGATTAATTTATAGTAATGATGGCTATGTGATTACCAATGCCCATGTTATACAAGATGCATCAGATATTTTTGTTACTTTATCTGGTGGGCGTAAATTTAAAGCGGATATAGTAGGATATGATATTTTAACAGATATTGCGTTATTAAAAGTAGATGAACCTGATTTGCCAGTGTATGATTTTGGTGATTCTGAAAATTTAGTTGTCGGGCAATGGGTAGTGGCGCTTGGTAATCCATTAGGACTATTTGATTTATCATATGAACCTACAGCTACTATTGGTATTATTAGTGGATTAAATATAGATTTTGGTGTAAAAAATAAAGAACATGCATATCAAAATATGATTCAAACTGATGCATCCATTAATGAAGGAAATAGTGGCGGGCCCTTAATTAATTTAAATGGAGAAGTAATAGGAATAAATACTTTTATTATGACAGGATCCAATTCTAATCAAGGATCAATTGGTATTGGTTTTTCTATTCCAATTAATCGTGTGCAAGATATTGTGCATGATTTGATTTTATATGGCGAAGTTAAAAGAACCTATTCTACAGGGTTAACTTTAAAGCCAATGAATACAACGGTTCAAAACTATTTAAATGTCCCATTTAACAATGGAGCAGTTATAGTAGATATTGAAAAAAAATCTACTGGAATGGTTGCTGGATTACAAATTGGTGATATTATATTAAAAGTAGATGGTATTTTAATTAATTCACATGAAGACATGAATAATATTAATAGGCAAAATTTTAGAAAAGCTGGAGACACAGTTTATTTAGAAGTCTGGCGCCAAGGTGAGACATTAAGTGTTAATTTAGAACTCAAAAATTATCAGTAATAATATATTAAGAAGGGACATAGATGATAGAAAGATATACGACAAAAGAAATGGGGAGAATTTGGTCAGATGAAAATAAATTTTCCACTTGGCTAAAAGTAGAATTAGCTGTGACAGAAGTGTTGTGTGATGATAAAATTGTGCCATTTGAGGATTTGGAAATTATTAAAGAAAAAGCGAAATTTTCAGTTGATAGAATTTTAGAAATAGAAGAAGAAACACATCACGATGTGATTGCATTTTTAACTAATTTATCAGAAAATATTGGTCCCTCAGCTAGGTTTATACATCTTGGAATGACTTCATCAGATTTATTAGATACTTCATTAGCTCTTTTATGCAAAGAGTCTGGTGAAATTATTTTATCTAAATTAAAAACTTTTCATATGACTTTAAGAAAATTAGCGATTAAACATAAAGATACATTTCAAATTGGACGTTCTCATGGAGTACATGCCGAACCTATTACTTTTGGATTAAAATTAGCACTATGGAGTGAAGAAATTAAAAGGCATATTGATCGATTTACTGTTGCTCTTGATGATATTCAATATGGAAAAATTTCAGGGGCTGTTGGAACCTACCAACATTTAGATCCTTCAGTTGAAGAAAGAGCATGTAAAAATTTAGGCTTAAAATCTTCATCTGTATCTAACCAGGTTGTTCAAAGAGATCATCATGCAAATTTTTTATCTTCTATTGCACTTATTGGGTGTACAATAGAAAAAATTTCTGTTGAGATTAGGCATCTACAAAGGACAGAAGTTTTAGAGGCAGAAGAATTTTTTGCTAAAGGGCAGAAAGGCTCTTCTGCAATGCCACATAAGCGTAATCCAATTATTACTGAGCGTTTAACTGGGTTTGCTCGTTTATTACGCTCCAATGCAATGGCTGCAATGGAGAATGTAGCCTTATGGCATGAGCGAGACATTTCACACTCATCAGTTGAAAGAATAATTATTCCTGATTCTACAAATTTGATGGATTACATGTTAATTAAAGTAAATAAATTATTTGAACATTTAATTGTATATCCTGAAAATATGTTGAAAAATTTAAATTTAACTAATGGATTAATATTTAGTCAAGAAGTACTACTTATGTTAGTACAAAAAGGAGTATCAAGAGAAGATGCATATAAATTAGTTCAGAAAAATGCTATGCAAGTATGGGAACAAAATCAGGATTTTAAAACATTGCTTAAATCTGATAAAGATATATTAAATTTGTTAACTGAAAATGAAATTGAATCTTTATTTGATTTAAATAAAGTATTAATTAATATTGACAAAGTATTTAAAAGGTTGGAGTTAACATGAAAGAAATAATTAAAAATCAATTACAGCACACACTTAATAATTCTATCTCTGATTTAGAGAATTTAGGAAGCCATTACAGAGGAAAAGTAAGAGATAACTATTATTTTGATAATCAAATTTTAATGGTTACAAGTGATAGAGTTTCGGCATTTGACCATGTTTTAGGAACTATCCCATTCAAAGGTCAAATATTATCTGATATAGCATCTTTTTGGTTTAATAAAACTAAAAATATTGTTCCTAACCATTATATTAAATCAGTTGATCCTCAAGTTTTACTGGTTAAAGAAGCAAAACCACTACCAGTAGAAGTTATTGTAAGAAAATATATTACCGGTAGTTTATGGCGAGATTATGGAGAATCTAAGCACCATGTTTATGATTTAGATTTTGGTGATGATTTAATAAAAAATCAAAAATTTTCTAACCCCATTTTAACTCCTTCTACTAAAGAAGAATATGGGAAACATGATATGCCTATTTCAAAAAAAGAAATTATTAATCAAAAGTTGGTAGATAAAGATGTATATGAATTAGCTGAAAAGTATGCATTACAATTATTTTCTGAAGGAGAAAAATGGGCTAATCAACAAGGCTTAATTCTAGTAGATACCAAATATGAATTTGGTATAGTTAATGGAGAATTAATTGTGATCGATGAAATCCATACTCCTGATTCTAGTCGATATTGGATTGCTGATGAATATGAAACAAGATTTAAAAATGGTGAAGATCAATTAATGTTAGATAAAGAAAATATTAGACAATGGTTAATAGGAAAAGGATTTTCTGGGGAAGGCACTCCACCTGAATTAGATGATGATATTAGAATTTTATTATCAGAAAAATATATTGAGTTATATAAAATTTTAACTGGGGAAGACTTTAAGCCTTCAGTTGGGGCAGTAGACACTAGAATTCAAAACAACTTAAAAAATGCAGGTTTTTAATTAATGAAAGTTAAAAAATATTTACCAAGTATCATTACTTTGGCAAATTTATTTTTAGGTTTTTTATCAATTTTATATATTCAAGCTGGTGAATATATTTTTGCCTGTCATTTAATTTTAATTGCAGCATTATTAGATTCTTTTGATGGTAAATTAGCAAGAAAAATTGGGGTAACATCTTCATTTGGAAAAGAAATAGATTCTCTTGCAGATGTTGTCTCTTTTTGTCTGGCCCCTTCTTTTTTAGTATTTAATATTCTGTATAATTCAATTTATATCACTAAACTATTCTCATCTTATGATACAGACTTAATTTTTATATATATAGCTATGCTTTCTTCTTTTCCTGTTTTAATGGGAGCAATCAGACTAGCACGCTTTAATGTTGAACATAATGAAGAAGAGGTTCAAAAATACTATATCGGGCTACCTAGTCCTATGACAGCCATTGCCATTTGTGCTATTATATTATTTAAATTAGAATCTCTGGATAAATCTTATAATTTAGATATAACTGAAATTAATTTTTTCACATTTAATATTATTCTTCCATTAATTATTTTATTATCATTTTTAATGATTGGAAAAATTCATTTTTCAAAATTTCCATTGTTTTCATTTTCATATGGCAAACAAAATTCTATTAGATTGGTATTGATGATTTTAAGTATTGTTATAATGTGTATATCTACTTTTAAAGGATTTTTACATATTACATTATTTATCTTTTCTGCATATTATATTTTAAGTAATACCATATTACATTTTATTAATAATAGTATTAAACTGAATAAACTAAGAGAAAAATTACAAAATAAAAAGAGAGGCATATGAAAGCAAAAATTTATATTAATTATAAAGATGGTATTTTAGATCCGGAAGGCGTAACTATTGGTAAAGCTCTTAATACGATAGGGATTAAAGGCATTACTGATTTATCAGTTGGGAAGTATATAGAAATGGAATTAGATTGCAAAACACATGATGAAGCCGTAAAAATTGTAAAAGAATCATGTGATAAATTATTAGCTAACCCAAATACTGAAGTATATCATTATAAAATTATGGATGATAAATAATATGAAGTTTGCAGTAATAGTTTTTCCCGGATCAAATTGTGATAATGATGCTTATTATGTAATAAAAAAACGTTTAGGTGTTAATGTAGATTTTGTATGGCATAAAAATACTGATTTAAATCATTATGACTGTATTATTATTCCTGGGGGCTTTTCTTATGGAGACTATTTAAGAGCTGGCGCCGTTGCACGTTTTTCTAATATTATGAATGCTATTAAATTAGCTGCCCAAAAAGGAAAAGCGGTGATTGGTATTTGTAATGGGTTTCAAATTTTAGTTGAATCAGGTTTATTGCCAGGAGCTTTAATTACTAATCAATCTACTCGCTTTATTAGTAAAGAAACTCACCTCAAAGTATTAAATAATAATTCTTTATTTACTAATAAATATAAAAATCAAGAAATAATTACTATGCCAATTGCACATAAACAAGGTAATTATTATGCAGATCAAGCATTATTAAATCAATTGAAAGATAATAATCAAATTGCATTTCAATATTCTAATAACCCTAATGGTTCTTGTTATGATATTGCTGGTATTTTTAATAAAGAAAAAAATATTTTAGGGATGATGCCTCATCCAGAACGTGCATCGGAAAAAATTTTAGGTTCTAATGATGGGCTAAAAATTTTTGAATCTATGCTCTCTAATATTTAATTTATGTTAGGCTCATGGGAAATTATATTAATTATATTTTTTATTGTGGTATTATTTGGGCCTAATAAAATTCCAGAATTATTGAAGTATCTTCAAAAAGGTAAAGAGGCATTTAAAAAAAGTATTTCTGATACAGATGACTTAAATATAAAAGATAATGTTAACTAATTCCATATTAAACCAAATAGATCAATTTGATCAGAATTATAAAATAATTAATAAACAATATAACTGTTTTACTAATAATTTATCTAATTTTGCTCGATCTTATATAGATGAGAAATCTTCTGGATTACTCAGCGGTAAATTAATTGCTATCAAAGATAATATTAACATTAAAGATTATCCTACTACTTGTTGTTCTAAAATTTTAGATAATCATATTTCACTATATAATGCTACTGTTATCAATCGTATTATAAATGAGAAGGGTGCAATTGTTGCAAAAGCAAATATGGATGAGTTTGCCATGGGGTCATCTACTGAATATTCTTCATTTGGTGTAGTTTCTAATCCAAAGAATATTAATAAAGTTGCAGGTGGTTCAAGCGGAGGCTCTGCAGCAGCTGTTTCTAGCATGTCAGTTGATATTGCCTTAGGCAGTGATACAGGCGGATCAGTACGTCAACCAGCAGCATTTTGTGGTGTGTATGGATTAAAACCTACTTATGGTCGGATTTCTAGATATGGATTAACAGCATTTGCTTCTTCATTAGATCAGATTGGTATTTTTGCAAATAATACAGTTGATATTGTTAATATGTTTAAGAGTATTGCAGGTCATGATATAAATGACTCTAATACTATTAATGAAAGTGTAGAATTGAATTATAAAAATGATGATATACATAATATTACAATTGGGTATTCACAGA
>CETH01056569.1_pt1 | contig 13849 bp, 9 predicted proteins | sample 361461 | NCBI WGS metagenome assembly CETH01 (sample SAMEA2622695, study PRJEB7988) | marine metagenome | isolation source: saline water (ENVO:00002010), including
TGCTATTTCTATGCTCACATCTGAGTCAATTGTCCCATGATAAAGAATGTTGCCGGAATGTGGTTCAACGATTACGAGGTCGCCGACCCGCTGCATTCCGAGGCTTTCAGTGATGAGAAGAGAATCATCTTTGAGTATCGGCAGATCAGAGTCAATAGTCGCATAGCTATTGAAAGCATCGAGATGTGTCTCGCGGTAGGTCGAATCTATTACAAAAAAAACTATACTCGAACTCTGAGAAGATTGACTGAGCAAAGTGTAACTCTCCAAAATATCAAAGGAGTTTGAACATTCTTCACTGATGGATAAAAAAATCGCTGCGTCTTTCTCGGCGTATTTTCTTAGCTGATGATGTTTACCGTTCTGATCGAGCAACGCAAAGTCGCCAACTTTTCTTAGCGTATCCTCCGCAAGAACGGAACTTGAAACTATCGCGATAATCGAAAAAATGCGGGAACGTAGCACTAAATACCCCGTTGACTTCGCAAGAATATGCCTCATGATGTCTTGATAAAACAGCGACTCATGACGCCTCCATATATTATGGTGTGCTAACTCAGCCTTTAATTATCTGAACCAATGTTTCTCTTACCGATTCCTGGGAAAGCCTCCACCAAGGAAAATTTTCGGAATAATTCATACATAGCCCATAGCGCAGCAATTATTACGATCAACATCATCCCCCAGCGCATGAGTGCAGCCCAAAAAAGAGAGTCAAACACAGGCATTTGAAATTGGTATAAATTTAGCGTTATTCCACGCTCTATCATCCAATGCCAGGCGCTATGAGCAAGCAATGCGGACAAAAGTATCGTCCCCATTCGCTCATCAACTAAATATCTGAACACAGTATTTATTATCGGAATCACCAAAATTAAAATAAATATTTGACCTATCTCGACACCGATGTTGAACGCCAACAGTGACGAAAATAGATGTCCTCCTGCGAATTGTAAGGTTTCACTAAATAAAAATGAAAAGCCAAATCCATGAATAAGTCCAAAACCAAAGGTTACCATCCAGCGATGCCCTAATTTTGCACCTACGATATTCTCAAATGCCATATACACAATCGATAAAGCAATCAAGGTTTCTATCAGAGGCGGAAACCACAGGGCATTCGGCGCAACTCCAAACGATGCGCTTATCAGGGTGATTGAATGAGCAACGGTGAAGGAGGTAACGACCGGAATTAATCCTTTAACAGAACGCAGAGGGATCACTAAACAGAACAAAAACAGGAGATGATCGATACCCTCTAGGATATGCTCAAAACCCATGGTTACAAATCTAAGCGCTGCCTGATGCCAACGAGGATCCAACTCTACAACTCCAGGGTTGCCCAAATAGTTAAAAATTCTCTCGGCTCCGTTAGGCACTAAAAAGCGCAGCACAGTTGTCGTCTGATCAGACAGTGTGCCAAGCTCGGGATTGACCGAAAAATCAGATTCTTCTGACTGTATTGGGTAAGTCACCAACACATCCAACACTCCCTGCCTCCAAAACAAATTGGTACTATCGTCTAGTGGTGGACTCATTATGTTGTCTAACGCGACCTCGAAACTGGAGAAAGATCGGTTTGACGGTAGAGAGACTCTCGTTCGACGAAGTTTTTTTTCTGTCAATTCCTCTCCATTTTCAAAAAATTTCAACGACTCTGTGATGTAAATCCTGGCGGCATCATCTAGAGCAAATTGCGCCTCAGAGAATTGCAAAAATCCGGGTCCACGCAAGGGAAAGCTGACCTCTCCTAGTGCCTCCATGGGCACTCGAATTAAGGCGGTAAGCTCATTACCTTCGGGTTTGACGAACGCATTCACAGTGACACGCGACGGAATATCATGAGCCTGAACAAACCCAGCGAGGCAAATTAATTGAATTAGACAGAATATTTTTACTGTATCTTTCATGATGATTTTCAGTCTATTTAACTGAGAATTTCCCAAAAATGCCAATATTTTTACATAAAATACAATCAGTTAGTACCACTTATTTTAAAAGCAAAAACGTAAAGTCATCCTAGTGCTGTTAGCAACTACCTCTTTTGTTACAAAATCTTACAAAGGCTTATCCGAAATTTTTCGAAGTGAGTATACTGTCTGAATATAAGTCAGTATACTCGGAGCTCGCTCTGAGAGATAGAAAGCTTGCCATTTTGCGAGCATGTAGAGGAGAAAAAAAATGACAAAGATCAAGGTGTTGATAGGAGCAGGTCTACTAGTCGCTTTGGCGGCTCTACAGATCGGTCAATCACAACTACAAGAACCAGCCGTCGCTGCAAATAACGACGTTATGGCGCCACATTTCCTAGTAGATCCTTTGTGGCCAAAGCCACTTCCTAATCATTGGGTTCAGGGTAACACTATTGGAGTGGATGTAGATGAGAGAGATCACATCTTCGCGGTCCATAGAAACACAGAATCGCAATTCATGAGAATTCAAGAAATCGGACTTTATTCCGGTGTATCTGAGTGTTGCACACCAGCACCGCCAATATTAGAGTTCGATTTGGAAGGTAATCTCATAAACGCATGGGGTGGCCCCGTTGAAGGAGCTCCATACACTTGGCCAGAATCCAATCACGGTATTGATGTAGCTCCAAACGGAGATATCTGGATCGGTGGAAACGGTGGACCAGATTCCCACGTGCTTGTTTTTACACGGGATGGCGAATACGTTCGCACCGTTGGTGTACCTGAAGCAGAAATGGACAGCAACAGCACTACCTCTTACGGAAGGGTTGCTGAGATCGCGATTGATGCCGCTAATAACGAAGTCTACTTCGCTGACGGTTATCGCAATAAGCGCGTTGCCGTGGTTGATCTTGCGACCGGAGCCTTCAAAAGGTACTGGGGAGCTTATGGAAACCGCCCGGACGATGAGGCTGACGTTACTTATACTCCTGGCGAGCCAGGTCCTCAACAGTTCCGAGGTCCAGTCCACTGCGCTATTCCATCTAACGATGGTTTAGTTTATGTCTGTGATAGAGGAGCCGACAGGATTCAGGTCTTCCGAACGGATGGAACGTACGTACGAGAAGTTATTATTTCTCCTGCTACTCTGGCTCAGGGCTCTACTTGGGATATAGATTTCTCCCCTGATGAAGAGCAAGAGTTCCTTTATCTAGCAGATGGACAAAACTTCAAAATCTACATCATCGATCGCGAATCATTAGAGGTGCTCTATACCTTCGGCGATGGCGGAAGACAGCCAGGACTGTTCTTCGCTCCTCACAGTATAGCAACCGACTCTCAGGGTAACATTTACACAACTGAGACTTATGAAGGCAAGCGTATCCAAAAATTCCTTTACCAAGGAATACAGCCAGTCACTGTCCGCGACAGAGCGCCAACATGGCCAGCTGAAGAACTCTAAGAGTTTTTAGCGGAACAGAGATACGAGCCCGACTACCTGAAAAAGTAGTCGGGCTCTTTTTTTCAAGTCTCTTTTATCAGTGCAATTTAAAATTCCTGTTTAAGTAACATCATAAATTTAAATAAAGTTTCTCTATCCCGTGATTGGTGTTACTTTCGTCTCGTATAAATAACATTAAACTATTCAAGGAAAGTGCAGATGATTAAGAACCGAAAAATTTCGCTATCGTGTTTTTGTTTACTAATATCAATCTTCACCATTTTAGGCATCAGCCAAGAAGCCTTCCAAAAATCGGCGGAGGCCGTTAATAGTGATCGTCTAGTACCTAGATTCGAGGTAGATCCTTACTGGCCACAACCGCTGCCCAACAAGTGGATCATGGGGAGAACTATAGGTATCGCTATAGATGAACGGGACCATTTATTTGTAGTACACCGAGACCAAGACTCGATGTTTATGAGTCAGGAATTAGGCTTAGATTTAGGTCGCGCAGAGTGCTGCACAGCCGCGCCGCCGATTCTAGAATTCGATAGTGCTGGAAATTTAATAAGTGCTTGGGGCGGACCCGGGGAAGGATACACATGGCCAGAGTCTAATCATGGGATAGAGGTCGGTGCAGACGGGAATGTTTGGATCGGCGGAAATGGGAGCGGTGATTCTCATGTATTAGTTTTTACGCGGAACGGTCAGTTTGTTCGAGAGATTGGTCTACCAGGAGAGCCTATAGATAGTTTAAGCACTGAATCATTCGGGAGGGTTGCCGAAATTGCAATCGATCGTTCTACTAACGAAGCTTACTTTGCTGACGGTTACGGTAATAAGCGGGTAGCAGTGGTCGATGTTGCAACCGGCGCATTTAAAAGATTTTGGGGTGCTTACGGCAATGAACCTATAGACGAACGAGTAGTATACGACCCAGATGCACCGCTTCCACAGCAATTTGTAGGCCCGGTACACTGCGCTGAACCTTCTAATGATGGTTTAATCTATGTTTGTGATCGCGGAGCAGATCGAATCCAAGTTTTTCGACCGGATGGCACTTTTGTTAAAGAGGGTCAAGTGGCTCCTCTTACATTGGCAGGAACTACCTGGGACATTTCTTTTTCTCATGATGAGAATCAAGAATTTATTTATGTGGCAGACGGTGCAAATTTTAAAGTTCACATATTGGATCGCGAATCACTAGAGGTGCTTGCTGAATTTGGTGACGGAGGAAGACAACCAGGGTTATTTTTTGGCACGCACAGCATAGTCACAGATACTGAAGGCAATATATACACCACTGAAACTTACGAAGGGAAGCGTGCTCAAAAATTCCTTTTCCAGGGATTACGACCTTTGAGTGAACACAGAACAGGGGCCCCGTGGCCAGACTCTGAATTACATTAATAATTTGAATTTCTACTAGATATTTTAAACCCCTCCAACAATTAGACAAACTTGATCAACTCTAGCTTGTCTAGGGGTTGGACGTTTATTATTCTACTTCCAAATCAACTTACAAATTTTAGAGGGAGTCCGAAGTATGAAACTTCGATATGTATTAGCAGTAATTTTTTGCCTTGGCTTTAATCCGCTTATGTCAGCCGAAGAAGTGATAGTCGATTATTCGTACAACGGTAATCATAACACTGATTTTAGTAGTATCGGTGTTGCTTTAAAAATTGAAAATGTGATAGATGATCGGGGTAGCGACCCTAGACTGATCGCAGACGAATATTTAGCTGAAGAGCCACTGAGCGAAATTATTTACACAGCGCTTGTTCAAGGACTAGAGCATGGAGGTGCCGAGTTAGTCACATCAGATCAAGATATGCAAATTCAAGGTCGAATAGTTAGCTCCGAACTTCGCACAGTAGACAGATCGGGATTAGAGTCTCTTCAACTAACGATTCGGACACAGGTAGCATTACAAGGAAGAGGAAGAACAATTTGGGAAACAACTCTCTTTGGCAGAGGAACCGCACCGATTGAAGAGGGAATTGCAGCGGCACTGTTTGCATCACTCGATAGAATGGTCAGAGAATTAGTTAATGACGATTACTTTATAATTGAGCTGCAGTAAGGACTCATCGACAGCCAAGGTCTGAGTATACAGAATCGTCTATCTTTGGGGTTGAAACGGAGAACAAATCCAATCCGGTGAGTTTTTCTATATCATCTATTGATGCGATCATTTCACAATGATGGACGTGGACAGGGGCTGATTGGGACAATATAAATGCTGCACTTTGTCCCAGATTATTTACTACTACCTTGAAAAATTTATCAGGAACTCGATGTGACGTGTCAGTCTGCAATAGCTCTGAAACTCTATCCTCGTCTTCTGCATCGAATATCGGCCCTGTTACAACATAGACTTCGCCTTGTCGATTAACGTAGTTTCTGATTGACCAGTCAAGACCATACCACGCTCCTTGAGACAGCGATGCAGTTCTCGCGACACTATTTGTTAGATAATTTACATCCCTCCAAAATGGAGTCCCTGCAAAATCAACGAGGGAAACATATTGTGAGCGCAAAAGGCCAGGCTCCTCGGAGCCCAAAAAATCCTCTTCTTTCAGAGTGTCCTCCACATAATTGTCGTGAACTGCTTCTCTGGATAAGCTGGAAGCTATACCTATTGAGCCAGGGGAAAGTTTATAAGCAACCCAATCTGCAGACTTTGTTTTCATGTTGTAAGAAAGTGCGTAAATCGGCCGCAGAATCAAGTGATTTGAATCTTCGGCACCATTAGGGCAACCATCATAGCAATGAGCAATCTTGAGAATCTGCCCATTTGCCATGTTAATGAGTGCTAAAAGCAAGAACGGGATATAAATATTCAAAAAAAACCTAATCAAAATTTGATTCAGACCGAACTAAAGAGGTTTACAAAAAACTTTTGTTCTATTTTATCAACAATTAAACCGAAAGAATTTATACTAGTATCAATCGAATATCCTAATCGCGAAATACCATCTTATTCATGTTGTTTTCACTCTCAAATAAAGTTCAAACTGTGATCTAAATTACAATTTTACGCGTTTTTGAGTAATTAGTTACTAAGTCGGTTTTTAAACATTTTAATTTTTAGGAAGAAAAGTTTAAAAATATGAGTATTCTTAATTTAGTTGTATTTTCCATACTACCTAGGGGGAACAAAGTAGGCAAAAGAGCGAGTCTCGGTTTAAGTAATAGATAATCTTCGGGAAACGCTCAGCCGTACGTTGTTCATAGCCCGACTGTCAAAGGCAGTCGGGCTTTTTTTTGCGAGACTCGATGGTAACATTTCTCCCAATCAGGATTCTAAAAAGCAATTTCTGATCTGTGTTAAGATTAAATAACTCGAAAGAACAAGGCTAAATGAATGATTATTAGAAACTATTACTTCATTTCAATTTTTTTGGTAATTTCAAGCCTTGGTCTTGCAGACACAACTCTCATTAACAATATCAACGGGTATACCCTAACCAACGATGGTGATTTGATAAGTTTCGAAGCTTTGAAATTTACAAACGATCGAATAGATGCGATCTACTACTCAACCCCAGAGGATGTGTCTTTTGTCGATAACGTCATCGACGGTAGTGGCAAAACGGTTATCCCTGGTCTGATCGATGCCCACGGACATGTTGGCAGTTATGGTTTGAGTCTCCTTCGCGTTGATCTGGTCGGTGCTTTGTCTGAAAATGAAGTAGCAGATCGGGTTTTGGAGTTTGCCGATTCCAATCCAGAACTTAATTGGATCCTTGGCAGAGGCTGGAACCAGGTCCTATGGGAAGAGGGAGAGTTTCCCAACGCAAAATCGTTAGATGACCTAATTGACGACAGACCTGTCTGGTTGACCCGGGTAGACGGGCACGCGGGCTGGGCCAATTCAAAGGCGCTAGAATTAGCGGGAATTACTCAAGGAACCTCCGACCCCGAGGGAGGCCAAATTATCCGGGATAGAGACGGTACTGCCACCGGTGTGCTTATAGATACTGCGATGAACTTCGTCAGTTCAAAAGTTCCCAAACCGACGATAGAGGACGAAAAAATAGCTCTTGCGACAGCAATGCAAGCACTGGCTGGATATGGACTAACCAGCGTCCATGATGCGGGAATTAATAGTCAGACGGTGAAAGCTTATAAAGAGCTAGCAACAAAATCTCCTCTGACGATTCGAATAAATGCCATGCTTTCTGCTTCGGATCCTTTATATCAAGATCGACTAGCGGAAGGTCCATACAGTAGCGAAGATCAAACACTAGTTATTAACAGTGTAAAAATAGTCAGTGACGGGGCGCTCGGCAGTAGAGGTGCAGCACTACTTGAGGAATATACAGATGATCCCGGAAATAAAGGCCTTCTCCGTTACAATGATGAAAGGCTAGAGTACTTAATGCGAGTGGCTATGAACTCCAACTTCCAAGTAAACACCCACGCTATTGGTGACAGCGCAAATCTGAAGGTGCTGGACAATTATGAACGACTTATTCGTGAAACCGGTTCCCGATCCATGCGACATCGTATCGAGCATGCGCAAATTCTCCGCTACGAAGACATCGAAAGGTTTAATAACTTAGGCGTTATTCCTTCGATGCAATCCATCCACGCCACTAGCGATAAAAACATGGCACAGGACAGACTGGGTGAAGTGCGCATGCAAGGCGCTTATGCTTGGCGAAAGCTGCTTTACACAGGTGCTCGCATTGCAAATGGCTCTGATTTTCCGGTTGAGTCTCCAAATCCCTTTTGGGGCCTTCATGCAGCAGTGACTCGGCAAGATCGCAATGGAGAGCCAAGAGGTGGCTGGTTTCCAGAGGAGCGCATGACACTGGTTGAGGCTTTTGCTAGTTACACGATAGACGCCGCATATGCTGGCCACCAAGAGGACTTCATAGGCTCATTAGAGGCTGGGAAAAAAGCGGACTTTATAATCCTCGATAGAGACATATTTAATATTCTTGCAAGCGAAATTTGGGAGACTCAAGTCACTGAAACCTGGGTCAACGGAATCAGGGTGACGGACTAAGTATCGAAGCAATCTGCAAGAGCGCATATAATTAAGGCGCTCTCTGCCGAGCAGGCGTTGCCAAGTAGCTGATTAGATTTAACAAAAACAAGAAGGTAAAAATGAGTAAAGTAATCCATCCTGCCGGAAGGCACTTCCTCCAAATACCGGGACCATCAAATGTACCCGACAGCGTCCTGAGAGCAATGTCTGAAGCTGTCATTGACCATAGGGGTCCAAATTTTCCTGAATTGACTAGTGAAATTCTAAGCCAGCTTAAACCGATTTTTAACACCCAAGGCCCAATAGTAATATTTCCATCCTCCGGCACTGGAGCTTGGGAGGCTGCTTTAGTCAACACACTCTCTCCTGGAGATAAAATCTTAGCATTCGAGACAGGATGGTTTGCCACTCTCTGGAAGCAAATGGCGGAGAAACTTGGAATGGAAGTTGAGTGGGTACCAGGGGATTGGAGGACAGGTGTTGACCCTCAATTAGTGGAGGAAAAATTGCGCAGCGATTCCAAAAAATCGATAAAAGCTGTTTGCGTTGTCCATAATGAAACATCAACCGGGACAACGAGTCGACTGAGTGAAATCCGCGGGGCAATCGATGAAACTGCACACCCTGCATTATTCATGGTTGATACTATTTCCTCACTTGCTTGTTGCGAGTATGAACATGATCAATGGAAAGTAGACGTGACCATTAGCGGCTCGCAAAAGGGTTTAATGTTGCCACCCGGACTCGGTTTCAATGCGATGAGTCAAAAAGCTTTGGAGGCATCACAGTCCGCTTCCTCGCAGCTTTCATACTGGTCGTGGCAGGAAATGATCGAAAATAATGAAAAAGGAGTTTTCCCATATACACCCGCCACGAATCTTCTTTATGGACTTAGGGAGGCCCTCAAACTTCTCCATAGAGAAGGTTTACAAAATGTTTATTACCGTCATCAGAGGTTGGCAAAAGCTACGAGGTTAGCGGTTGATGCTTGGGGCCTAGAAAATATGTGCCTCGATCCGGCCGAGTACAGCAATTCGTGTACCGCAGTCCTGACGCCGAAAGGTTTTGATGCTGATCATTTACGTGAGGTAATTTTAGATAAATTCAACATGTCGCTTGGCACAGGCTTAGGGAAAGTCAAGGGTAAAGTCTTCCGTATTGGGCATCTTGGCGATTTCAATGAATTATCTCTGGCTGGAACTTTAAGTGGCGTTGAAATGGGTTTACGGCTCGCTAAAATCCCTCATAGCCAAGGTGGAGTTAACGCAGCGTTAGAATTTTTGTCGGATTGAAACAATAATAAGAAGAGAAACAGAATGGATCCAAACACAGCGGTCAACACAAGTGCGGCAATATCTCTAGTTGGATTTGGAATTGTCATATTTTTACTTTTATTTCTAATTGCAAAATGGAAATGGCACGTATTTTTTGCGCTATTAATTCCCATACTATTTTTCGGAATTTTACCCGGAATTCAGCAAAACAATTTTATCGACGCGTTCGAAAGCGGGTTCGGAAACACACTGGGTTCAATCGGTGTGGTCATAGTACTAGGCTCAATAATAGCTGAGGCTTTAAAGCACACCGGAGCAATTCAGGTAATTACAAAATCTATGGTCAACCTTGTCGGCACGCACCGAATGCCGCTCGCTCTGACTCTTACTGGATTTATTATTGGAGTTGCAATTTTCTCTGATGTTGCTTATGTCATTCTAAATCCACTCGTGCACTCGGCAGCAAAGACGATGAACGTCGGGATTGCCGTTATGTCCACCGGACTGGTTGGGGCACTTCAGCTGACCCATGCAATTGTGCCTCCAACTCCTGGGCCACTTGCAGCTGCTGCGATTGTTGGTGCGGATATTGGACGAACGATAATCTTTGGCGGGATTGCCTGTCTCTTCGGTTCGTTAGCATGCTGGGCTTGGGGTGTATATTTTGCTGGCCCAAGGATAGAAACAACGGCCAGTGAGGAATTTGAAGGTATATCTATTGATGACTTGGGTGGAGACGAAATCAATGAATTGCCAAGTAATCTCAGCTCCTATGCCCCGATTGTTATACCAATCCTTTTGATCGGTGCACAAAGCATAATCTCGCTTATAGCGCCTGAGGGTCACATACTTAAGACAATCTTTTCGTATCTAGGTTGGCCTGTGGTGGCACTTTCAATAGGTGTTTGGCTGGCTTACCGCAATATTAAAAGTGACGAGGATCGAGAAAGATCAAAAGACGCATGGGTTGAGTCTGCACTGAGAACATCTGCCATGATTTTAGTGGTTACAGGATTGGGCGGATCGCTAAGCGCTATTTTAAGAGGCACACCAGCCGTTGATTTTATAGCGATGATTTTCACCGACTACGGTTTACCTACAATATTATTGCCTTTCGTGATCGGAATAATTGGAAATATGATTACCGGCTCGACCACTGTCGGCGTTATAACAGCCGCCTCCCTGGTTGCACCAATGTTATCAAGTTTAAGCCTATCTCCTGAAGCTGCCATGCTCGCTGGAGCAAGCGGCTCAGTTATCATTAAGTACGTGAATAGTAGTTATTTTTGGGTTTGTACTTCACTATCAAAACTTTCAGTCCCAGACGCAGTATTTAGTTATGGCGGTGCTACCCTTGTGGGCGGAATTGTATCGTTCATCACTGTTTGTCTTATGTGGTCCACGGGCTTGATATAGTTATCACTCAGTTGCTCCAAGTCTGCGAAGCATCTCTGCAACCTTGGGTCTAGTGCCTCTTCGACCATTTGTGCCAGGAATACCCTGAACAGTCTCTGCTAGTTGTAAAGGAGTCAAATCTCTTTCATTACGAACATCGATTCGAGCCCCCTGCGCAACAAGAAATTCAACAACAGAGGGAAAATCTTTTAAAACTGCATGATGTATCGCGTTTCTGCCGCGATTATCAGCGGCATTAACGTCGACACCCTCATCAATAAGGATTTTTGCCAGCTCTAAAGTTCTTCTTTCCTCGTCTTCAGAATCAAGTTCCTCGTTACCTATTCTATCTCGACGCCAATCCAGAGAAGAACCCGAATTACCCATGGCCACTTGCAACGCTGTCACTCCGTTTTCATCGACAACGAGTGGATCCGCGCCGGCCTCTAGGAGAATCTGAAGTATTTTAACTTCACCGTATTTAGCGGCCATCCAGAAAGCATCCCGACCAATTAATTGGGATCTAATTGAGAAGTCGGCACTGAATCTTCTTCCCGGTGTCCCGTGCTCTACGGGAGTATCAATAATAGCGCCATGATCGAGGAGTTCTCCAACTAAAGTCACTTCGCCCCTAAGCACTGCGGCATGAAGAGGAGTATAACCCGCTTGCATAGCGTTCGGGTTAGCCCCCTTCTCCAATAAATAAATAGCCAACTCTCCGTGCCCGCTGTGCGCCGCCTGAGTCAGGACATTGACCCCTGATGCAGCGGTATCATTCAAACCGGCTCCTGCCTCAAGCAAAACTTTGGTGGTTTCTATATCTCCTGTTCGAGCCGCGAACATCATCGCTGATGAACCCCCATGAGCCATCTTAAAATTCCCACTAGGGTTAGTGTTACCCGCAGTGTTCTCTAGTTGATACCAGACTTTTGAGCGAATATTTAAATCTGCGCCATGGTTTAAAAGAAGTTCAGTTACAGCGCTATGACTTTGAGCAACTGCCCACATGAGTGCTGTCTGACCTCTCTCCTCTTCCACTGCGTTTACATCCGCACCAGCATTTAACAAGAGGGAGACGGCTCTGACACTACCAGCACGAGAGGCACTCATGAGAGGAGTCTCACCCATTTTAAGTCTTAGGTTCGGGCTAGCACCGGCCGCTAAGAACTTCTCTACAAGAGGCCCGCTTCCATTGGATGCGGCTAACCAAAGCGGTGTTGCTCCGAGCTCGTTGGACGCATTAACGTCGGCGCCAGCGTCTAAAAGAGACTGAGCGATCTTCTCATTATTTCGATGAGCGGCCCAATGAAGAGCCGTCGCACCGTCGCCTTGCCTTGCATTAGGGTCTGCTCCTGATGATAACAACTCAGAAACAAGGCCCTGCTGGTTGTTCCGAGCTGCACCAATCAGCGTGGACTCCTGAGCAAAACACGCCAGAACGGGCATATTCAGAAACGCGAGAACCATCACTCTCGAAAACAAGTGTTTTTGTGATCTATACATATTGTTGAATCCTAAGGCATACAAAGGATAATTGACAGTCCATTCGTGTCATGGCAACTTTCCCCAGTCATAATAAGAATAAAACTCTTGGCCACAGATTTTAAGTAATAGTCTACTGAAAATGCGAATGCAAATAAAAAAACAATGACTTAAAAAACCCAATAGTAAGTGCTAACTTAAGAAACATGAACCACATAGACGTCAAAATAAATCAAAGTACACGGCGCGCAGCACCACTTATACTTACAGCGCTGTTATCTAACTTCTCCGCTGCACAATCCGATGGAGAGCTGCTTAATGCCACCCTAAACCAGTATTGCCTGGCTTGTCATAACGATACGCTTAGCACAGCAGATGTATCCTTCCAGAACATCGACCTTTCCGATTTAAGTGCACATGGGGCATTACCAGAAAAAGTGCTATCTCAATTGCGAAATAGGCGCATGCCGCCAATGGAGATGCCCAAGCCAGCCGAAGATACGTATATTCAGTTAGTTAAATGGCTGGAAACGGAAATCGATAATCTGGCATCGAATAACCCCAATCCTGGTCGGACAGACACTTTTCATCGCCTCAACCGGGCGGAATACGCCAATGCGGTTAGAGATTTATTGTCAATAGAGCTCGATGTCCAAGAGTTCCTTCCTGCTGATGATATAGATGCCTATGGTTTTGACAATATGGCCGATGTGCTCACAGTGTCGCCAGCCCTAATGGAGAGGTACCTTTCCGCTGCCCGAAAAACTGCTAGGTTGGCTGTTGGCGAGAATCCCCTGGGTCCTGCATCGGAAACTTATGAAGTACCCATTCTCCTCAATCAGGCGGACAGGATGAGCGACGATTTGCCTTTCGGTTCCAGAGGGGGTGTGGCAATTAATCATTACTTCCCAGTAGTTGGCAAATACGATCTCTCTCTGAGGCTTCACAGAAACTATGTAAACTATATTCGCGGTATGGGTTCTCGTCACGAGATTGAGGTCCGACTTGACGGCAGTCTGATTGAAACTTTCCAAATTGGCGGCGAGGAACCTGACGTTATACAGGCCCCGGCTAGCTATGGCGGTAATCAATTTGGTGACCGGGAGTGGGAAGAATACATGTTATTCGCCGATTCTAACCTAAGACTTAGATTCGATGCCGAAGCTGGCCCTCACGTCGTTGGAGTATCATTTGTTCGACGGTTCACAGAGCCAGAGGGAGTGCTCCAGCCTCCCCAGTCAGTTTTTGCCGCGGCGGTCAACGAAATGCGTGACGGTGATGCAGCTATTGAAGTCGCTCAAATCACCGGCCCCTTCGAGCCCTCTGGTCCAGGCTCAACACC
>CETH01184537.1_pt1 | contig 13843 bp, 19 predicted proteins | sample 361461 | NCBI WGS metagenome assembly CETH01 (sample SAMEA2622695, study PRJEB7988) | marine metagenome | isolation source: saline water (ENVO:00002010), including
TTTTTTCACACACAAATACAAAAATTTTCCTTTCAATTTTCCAAGTTATACAAAATATGGTCAAATCAAGAATAGTTGTAACGGATAAAATTAGGGTAACTTGGAAAATTGAAAGGAAAATGAATCTACATGAGAGAGGTATTCCTACCCTAAAAAACAGCATATACAGTTCCAAACTACAAACTACTTACTAATTTCAATCATGTCTTCCACTACTTCTGCCGATACCAAGACACAGACTCAGGTCAAGTCCAAGAGTGAGAATTTTGCTCACAACAGCCAGAACTCCAACGGCATTTCGTTGGTTGTTCCCCGTGTGTTCCCCAACTGGAACTACCGCAAGATTAAGCAGGTGTTCATCCAGTGCGGATGGGGCTACGTTGAGCGTGTTGATGTCGTCCCAGTTGGCCGCATTCCCAAGGGTCGTTTCAAGACCGCATTTGTGCACTTCCGCCCCAACAGCTGGAACAACCGTGACCGACAGGCACGTGATGTTCTGGCGAAGCTGTCACAGGGGCCTCAGCACAACGTTCAGATTACCTACGATGAGCCATGGTTCTGGAAGGTGTTCATCAGCTCTGCCGAGCGACCTGCTGAGGCACCCAAGGCACCACCTCGTCCAGCCATCAAGATGGGAGAGGCAACTGGGCTCACTGTTGACACCAGTGTTGGTCGCCACGACCATATGGAGGATGGAGCTGAGGAAGCGAGTCCAAAGTACACGCCTTCCAGTCCAACGTCCAATCCTGAGGATGCTGTTGACTACGCGAACATCATGTAAATGAAAACATAAAAAATAAAAAATATCAAAAAACAAATAAAAAAAGAGGCGAAAGCCCAAACTCGGCTAGCTCAGTTGGAAGAGCATCGGTCTTATGAGCCGAAGGTCACGGGTTCAAACCCCGTGCCGAGTATTTTTTCTTTGAATTAACTTAAAAAAAATAACTAGAATTTAAGCACCAAGGGAATATTAATCAACTCTCCAAATTCGCCTAGGCCTTTTTTTTACTTTCTTTACTTTCTTTGGTGGCTTTGGTTTATATTTATTAAAATCGTCACCTTCATTAATAGCTTTATTAAATACCCAATTAACACACATAAATATTACTAGAAATAGATTGATGTATATTAGAAAGGTACTTATATGGTGTGGTTCGTATGACATATTACCTATATAATAGTTTATTTATTATTACATTTTATTCAATTTTTAAAAAATTGAATATAATACTTAAATATTTAAGTATAATAATTAACTTAACAATGGTAAAAGCTTTCATTTGTAAAAACTGTAGTAAAGAATTTAGTAGTAATTCTGGATTATGGTATCATTCAAAAAAATGTGGAAAGAAAGAATGTAAAGTTCATAAATGTCCACATTGTCCTTATACAACTAGTGGACCAAAATGTACATTACAAAATCATATATATTCAAAACATACAAAGGAGGAGGAAAGGCCATTTCAATGTATTTACTGTGAAAGAGGATTTGCCCAAAAATCTCATCTTCATAAACATATGAAGAAAGAACATGGTTTGGAAATTCCAGAAAAAAAAGATAGAAATATTATAGAATATCACATAAAGATATTAAATAATGAACCAATATCGGATAAAACAAAAAGTAGAATTAATTTATATAAAAAAAATCCAATTATAAAAGCAGACCAAATATCAAATTATATATTTTGGTATACAAAAAAATTAAAATCATCACATTTACATTATGACTCAAAAAAAGGTTATATAAACTTTATAGGAAAAACAAAATCAGAGTTGTAAATTGAAATAATAAATAAAAATATTTTTTTTTTCTTTGCATAATAATTTAAATATATATTAACTATTATAAATATATTTATGGATAAAAATAATTATTTAACAACACAAATAATGACATATATGGGAAATAAACGCAAATTTTTGCCTATAATTGGAAATATTGTTGATAATTTAACAAATGAATTAGGTCGTAAATTAAATATAGGCGAAGGATTTGCGGGAACAGGTATAGTTTCTAGACTGTTTAAAACGAAGGCTAATTCACTATATGTAAATGATATTGCTGGTTATTCAGAAACTTTAAATAAATGTTATTTATCAAATATAGATAAAGTTTATTATAGTAAAATAAAAGCAGCAATAAGCCAAATTAATACCTTAGTAAATATTGGAAAAAATATTAATTATACACCATGGATATCAAAACATTGGTCTCCTCAAGATGATAATAATATTAAAGAGGGGGAAAGAGTATACTTTACTTCTGAAAATGGAAAAAGAATAGATATGTATCGCTATTTAATCAATCAGTTACCAAATGAAATAAAACCATTTTTATTAGCATCTTTACTAATAGAATGTTCAATGCATAATAATACAAATGGACAATTTTCGGCTTATTATAAAGATGAAAGCAAAAAAAGGGGGAAATATGGAGGAAAAAATAGTATAGATGTAAAAAGAATAACAAAAAAAATAGAACTAAAAATGCCAAATTTATACAATGCAGCTTGTAAGTGTTATGTTAATAAAAGTGATACAATTAATTGGATTAAAGATATACCAGAATTAGATTTAGTATATTATGATCCACCATATAACAAACATCCATATTGTATATATTACTTTTTACTTGATATAATAAATAATTGGGATATAACTCAAGAAATACCAAATACAAATCGTGGTCAGCCAAAGAATTGGTTAAAATCAAAATACAATAGTTTTAGAAATGCAAAGGATGAATTTGAAAATTTAATAAAGAATACAAAATCTAAATTCATTATGATATCATATAATAATGGTGGAATAATTCCATTAGATGAATTAGATAAAATGTTGGAAAAATATGGAAAGTTACATAAGATACCAATAAATCATAAAATTTATAATAGAATGCGTGGAATAGCAAATTATAAAAGAGAGGGAGAAGATGAAGGTGTAAAAGAATTTATATGGCTTCTAGATTGTAGAAAAAAATAATAAGTTTATATATAATATGAAATTGAGAAATGTACTTCTTTCATCTATAATTTTATTAGGATTAGATGCTATATACTTGACATTAACAAAAAATTTTTTTAACAACATAGTAAAACAAATACAAGGAACATCCATAAATTTCAAATTATTGGGGGCTATTATATGTTATTTTTTTTTATTATTTGGTATAAATTATTTTATTATAAATAGAAATAAAAGTCCTTATGAAGCAGCTTTATTAGGATTAGTTATTTATGGTGTTTATGATGCAACAAATTATGCTATTTTTAATAAATGGAATTTAGGAGCATTATTAATAGATACTTTATGGGGAGGAATAGTATTTTATTTAACAACATTTTTAACTTATAAATTGAATAAAATATTATAAATAATATAAAAATAAATATAATTTATATACATTATGAGTAATGATTCAAAAAATAGATTCAGTTGTTTACTGGAAACAAATAAAGAAGTATCAACTAATAGTTTTAAAAAACAAACAAATATAACAACTAATAATAAAAAAAATAACTTTATAGAAAAACCTAGTAGATTTTCAAAATTAAAAATAAATGAAGAAACAGATAATACATTTAAAAAAAATTCTTTTTATGGAAATGATAGAAATGATAGAAATGATAGAAATGATAGAAATCATAGAAATGATTTTAGAGAAAGAAGATACAGAGGTAGAGGGGATATCAATAATTTTTCTAGAAAATTTAAAAATAAAGAAGAAGAAAAGCCCAAAGTATATGAATATAAAATTGAAGATTTTCCAGCATTATAATTAGTTTATTTTATAATAAAAATTTCTTATAAAATGAATAATGGAAGCACCTGAAGAAATTGATTCTGATGATGAATTATTTAATGAGGATGATATTTTAGATATTGAAAAAGAAACAGAACAATATAAAGACTTTTTTTATACAAATACAGAAGATATATTAATTAATATATTTTATATAAATAGAAATAATGAATTATTTTTTAGTAAAAATGAATCTTATAATATAGAAAATAATATTATAACAAGAAATCAATTAATTGAACTAATTAAAAAAAATATGAAACATGAGAAGAAAAAATATAGATTATTAAGTATGTTAAGTTATAATTTTGATTTAGATAATGATGAAATAAAAAAGTATTTTAAAAATACACAAAGATATAAAATATTAAAAGTTCATAAAAATCTAGATAATATAAAATGGAATAAAACTATTAATTTTTTTAAGGATTTAAATGAACTATATTTATTTTTTGTTGAAAAAAAAAGCCAAGATAAAAATAAAACCAGACGTATATTTATCAAAAGTAAAAAATTGAAAAAAACAAAACGAAAAAGGCTTAAATAATAAATTCCATATTAAATAAAATGAATACCTTCATGAAAGCAATGGACACGCATACACCAAAAAATATTGGAGAAAATGGTCACTTACAACACAGCTGGTCTAATAATATTCAAGATAAAATTTGTCAGTTATATTTTCAGCTTGTCCGCACTAAAAATCAAGGTGATTTAGAGTCACAATGGAGGGAAATTTTATCAAGTTTTATAGGTAAAGAAGTAGAAAATTGGGATATATTTAGAACAGTCATTAAAATGGTAGCAAATGTTAGGGATATTATTGATGGAAAAGGAGAACAAAGTTTATCATTTATGATGTTACATGCTCTTTGGGATTATTATCCTAGAATTGCAGAGTTTATTTTTGTAAAATTTCTTACTATGGGAGATGAACATTGTCTAGGTTCTTTTAAAGATATTAAATATTTTTGCAATTATATTAAATCTAAAACTAGTTCAAATTGGGAAAACCATCCATTTATTAACTACATTTTAAATGTTTGTGTAGATTTTCTGAGATATGATGAGTCAAAATATGTAGATAATCAACCAATTAGTTTATTTGGAAAATGGTTTCCAAGAAGTAAATCCAAAAAGTTTGGTTGGATTAATAAAAGATTTTCAGTTATGTATTATTCTAATATTATGAGTACAGCTAAGACTATTAATCAAAAATATAAAGCTAAGAAAAAGTGTGAAACAAAACTAAGACAACTATTATCTAAACTTAATACTTATTTAGATACAACTCAAATTAAAATGGCTGGTAAAAATTGGGCACAAATTGATTTTAATAAAGTAACTGGTCCTACACTTAGAATTCATAGAAAAGCATTTCAAAATAAAAACAAGAAAGGTGAAACACGTAGTAATGATGTTGACCGCCATGTATGTGCTACTAATTTGACAAATCATTTACAAAAGGCTGTTGAGGGAAAGGTTAATTTAAAAGCTAAGAGAGTAGATATGTACAAATTAGTAAAAGACGCTCTATCAGCAACTACTACCGATGATATAAATATGGTAAATGAACAATGGAAAGATAATTCAAGTATAAATAAAGAACAAGAACATTATATTATTCCTATGAGTGATACTTCTGGTTCAATGGATTGTGATGAATCTGTTCCAATGTATAATTCAATTGGTTTTGGTATTCGTGTTTCAGAAAAAACTCATCCAGCTTTTAAACATCGCATTATGACATTTAGTACAAATCCTAAATGGTTTCAACTTAATGGAAATATGACTTTTCATCAAAAGGTTTTAACAATGAAAGGAGATAACAATTGGGGTGGTAATACTAATTTTTATAAAGCGCTAGAAATGATTTTAAATGTATGTATTGAAAATCAAGTTCCACCAACCGATGTAGAAAAAATGATTTTAGCTATATTTTCAGATATGCAAATTGATATTGCACAAGGGACAAATTTGAATATGGCAACTATGATGGAAAATATTAAAATTTTATATAGTGAGGCAGGTTTGAAAACCAAGTGGAGAACACCTTATCCTGTACCACATATCTTATTTTGGAATTTAAGAAAAACTCAAGGATTTCCTAATAGTGTACATGAACCAAATACATCTATGATTTCTGGATACAATCCTGTACTACTTAATACATTTACTGAAAAGGGTTTACATGAATTAAAAAAGATTACTCCCTATAAAATGCTTGTTGATATATTAAATAAAGAACGTTATAGAGTTATAGATGAATGTATAACAAAATATTTTAATTAACTAATATAAAAATTTATTAAATATTTATATTAAATGGATAATTCTCAAGATAGAGTAGATATTTTAAACTTATTAAATTTAATAATAAATAGAGATGTTTCAAATAATACATTTACGCATGATTTAATAGATAATTCAAATAATACATTACATCAAACATCTAGATTTTTTAATTATATGAATAGAACACAAAATGAATTACCATTTTTATTTAGACAAAATAATAGATGGGGAATGAGGAGAATGAGGCGAATTCTAGAAAATTCATTACACCAAAAAAATAAATATAAGAATGTTATTTCTGAAAAAGGAAAATCTAAAATAAAATTAATAAAATATAAATCTGAAAAAGAAGAAATAAAAAGTTGTCCTATAATGTTTATAGATTTTGAAGAAAATGAAGAAGTAGCAAAATTACCTTGTGGTCATATTTTTAATAAAGATGGTATTATGCAATGGTTAGAAGAAGAATCAAATAAATGTCCAGTATGTAGATATGAATTAGAAAGTAAAGAAATAGAAGCAGAAAAATCTGAAAATGTACAAACAACATATCATCCATATGGACCACATAATAGACGAGTAGGATTTCATAGTTTTTTAGATAGATATTATGAAGCTCAAGAACAAAATATGATACAACGGGCTATAGAAGAATCTTTATTAGATAATAATCTACCGGATGATAGTGATGATAATTAGGAAATAGATGACATGGAAACAGTTGATTAAATATCATCCCAATCAATATCATCAAATTCTTCTTCTTTTTGCTTTTCTTTTTCTTTTTCTTCTTCTTTTTGTTTTTCAATATTTTCATTTATTTTATCAATAGCATCCTCATCTAATAGTTCATTTGAACCACTAAAATCCATTTCAAATGGATTATCTTCATCTTTAACACTTTGCTCTCCAGCAGGAAAAATATCTAAATTAATATTTTTTACTTTCTTTAATTCAGGTAATTGATCTGTATTGTATACTTCTAATAAATCTACTTTTTCCCTCTTTTTTCCTGTTAATACTTGCCAATCCCTTAATCCAACCATCACCATTGTATCTATTTTTAATACATTATCCCTCTTATTTCTACCTTTGAATTTTTTTCTCACTACCAATAATCTACGCTTATTATCATTACATAATACTTCAAAATTGCTACCACCTTCAATCTTTACTATACGTCCTATTATCTCACCACTTTCTTTCGGTTCTCTAAGTTTTCTACTTCTAAAATTATTAGATGCATTTATATGCTTTCTAGCCATATGTTTGTGTTTACCACCTTTCTTGTTTCTTACCATTTTAATATATTTATATAGTAATAAAAAAATATTATATTTATTTCAATTTTTTTAAAATTTATCAATCCAATTTTTAATTTTATATTTTTTAATTTCACATATGCTTTTGTTATGTGTTTCAATACTTTGCTCATCAGGTTCTAAACCATACTTTTCATAAAATTTTTCTTGTAGCTCATCATTTATAAATTTTATATTATTATTTTCATCAAACTCACCAAACCAAGTACTTATCCTTTTATTCCATATTTTACTATTACTTGCCATATATTCCCATTTATAAAAGTAATTATTTACTAATTCTTTATGTGTAAAATTATATCTTTCCAAATTAAAACAACCAATTTCTTTAGGTATTCCATATAATCTTTTTCTTCTTAAAATTTTATATGCTTCGCAATTTTCCTCATTAATTATATTTTCATAAAATTTAATTAATGTTTTAGCTATTTTTATATTTGGACGACTTTTCATTTTACCTTCATTTAATATAAATATTTGCATTATTAATTGTACTTTTTCATCATTAACTTCATTATTTTTAAATATAAATTTCTTATTATAAAATTTTGAAACAATATTTAAAGTTTTTTCAAAGTTAAGTTGGGCAAAGAACCATAGATTTCCATAATTTTTACTTTGTAAACTTTCTAATAAAATTTTATATAATCCATTTACATTATATTTTTCATATATATCATTTTTTAACTTAATATTTACTTTTTTACACTTTAATCCTGCCCAAAATATTTTGAAAAATGTAAAATCCTTTTTAATCATCTTTGAAAATCTATATACTATGTTCAAAATTTCCAGAAAATCATTTGTTTTTAACCATAATTTATACTTTTTATCTATCATCTTCAAATAATAATTATAGTTTTTAAAATAAAAACAACTATAAGTAACATATAATAATTGCCAAGTTTCATTTTTATATCCACTTTCATAATACTCTGTTATCCAAAATATTGATTCTTTTATTTGTCTATTTAAAATTGCATTTATAAATGACCATTTTAATTCATCTACTATATATAGATGTTTTGATAAAGTTACCATGATGTTTTTATTATTTAGGAAATCAAATATATAATTTCAATTTTTTCTAACTATATATTATAATGTCAGGACCCCCAGAAGATGCTGCTAAGCCCCAAGTAGATGCTCAAGAAAGCTCTGATCCTTTAGCTGACCAAAATTCACCCCCAGTTCCACCTCCAGCCGGTGGCGGAAAAAAAAAGAAAGGCGGTAAAAGAAAACTTAATGAATATTTCAAAGTAATGCTTGCTGCCAAAAGATCTAATGCTCCTTCATTTGTATATAAAGGAACAACCTATCATGGAAGAAAGAATGGTAGATTAGGCATGGTTTACAGTAAAGGCAAAAGCAAAAGCAAAAGTGCTTCTAAATCATCAAAACGCCGAAGAAGACGCAAAACAAAAAGAGCAAAATCAACAAAAAAAAGAAAAACAAGAAGAAAATCAAGATGCCGTAACAGAAAAGGACGTTACAAGAGATGTTAAAATTTTCTCTTGTTTTTTTTTGTCATAGTATCCATTAATGTTTGTTGAACATTTTTTCGCTTTTTAAATTCCTCTTTATTTTTTACAAAATCTTTATTTAAATTCAAAATATATTTAAAATTATTAAGATTTTGTACAAAATTTAATAGTTTTTCATTAAAAATTAAAGCTGTATTTTTTACAGTTAATCTTTTAGAAGGGTCAGGATGTATATTTAATAATAAAATTTCCAAAATAATTTTTAAAAATGGTTGTGGAAAAGGGAATCCTTTATTACCATACATATAATAAAAAATATTTAAAAATATAATTGATAAAGAAAAATTATCCCAAGTATTCCAAAATTTTAATATATATTCAATACTATTTTCTTTACCCATATTTTTATACTTAATTAATTGCTTTAAACATTTTCTTTTAAATTTTGTTACAAAACTTTCAGAAAATAATATACCTATTGGATTTGTTGCATTCTCTATATATTCTTCCACCATATGTTCTAAATCTTTTATACTTGGATTCTCGTTTACTTTTAATATAAATGATAAATAATGTATCTCTAAAGACCAAGGTGAATATTCCGGAGCATAAACATAAAAAAATTTACTTAACATATCTTTTTTTATTTCGTCTATTTTTATTGATAATCCAAAATCTAATATTAAAGGCAAATTATTTGAAAAATTTACCATAATATTATTTCCTTTCAAATCATAATGAACTATATTCATATTTATTAACATCTGTAATGAATTTAACAAATGATTGTAGCTATCAATTAATAAATTTACAAAATTAAAATCAGATGACTTGTTTGATACTATAAAATCTAAAAAATTTTTACCATTTATATAAAATATTTTCATATTTAAAAATTTACTATCTTTATACTTTTTTAATATTGTACAATTATTATTATCTTCATCATTAATTGATGATACATTTATTGGTGTACTATTTACTACTGGTACAAAATGATTTAAATAAAATGGATGATCTTTTATTTTTTCACCTAATTTTATTTCATTTCTTCCACTAAAATTATCCTTTTGTATTTTTGAAACATATTTATGTTTTGATTTTTTAAAAAGTGAAGGATGAAATATACAACCATATGCACCTTCAGAAATTAATCTTCCACCAATTTGATTATTTGACATATATATTTTAATTATATTTAATTAATATAAAAAAAAAACATTAATATATTTTATAAATGGAAGAAAGCCAAAGTTTATTAGAACATGATATTAAATCAAATCCATTTAATAGTGTTAATAATAGAAATACAAAAATGGAAGAATCTCATAGTAAAAAAACCATACCAAGTTGGGGAGAAATTAATAATCATTATGAACAAAGATGGTTAGAAGAAAAAGAAAAGTTTCAGAATCAATTAAAAGGTAACTTTTTTGATTTAGTTGGTAGATTTGCTAGCGGTAAACAAGAAATTTTTCAATTATGTGCACCAGATAGAAGAGTAAAATTATATACTAGAGCTTTTTTAGAAATGTTTGAATCAGATTATGCGCCACATGTTGGTGAAGTTGAAAGATTAGCAGGAAAAAAAGTTAGAAGATTATTTGTTACTTTACCACATAATTACCACGATTGACTACTTGGTCCACAAATTATTGATAATGTTATAAAATTTCCTAAAAAAATATCAAAATCAAAATCAAACCAAATAGATTGTTGTATTATTTTTTAACACTTTTTTGATTTATATAAAATTTATTTTTATATATTTTTTTTATTTTATTTAACGCATCCTTTTCAGAATATTTCTCTTTTTTCATTAAATCATCTTTATAATTATTAATAAAATTCTTATGTATTTCATAAAAATTTTTATATGCTTCGGATGGCTTTTTTGCTACTTTTCCAACAATATTAATATGATTCTTTATATTTCTTATTAATTCATCATTTTTTCCAGTATATTTCTTTCTTTTTTTAACTTCCAACTTTTTATCATCCTTTTTTGAAAAATAATATCTACTACTTTTAAAAATTTTATCCTTTATATCACCCTCATAACCATTGCTTCTTAAATGTATATATTCTCTTTCTATACTATCTTCATTTCTTATACACCACAATTCTAATTTTATTTTGAATTCATTTAAATTATCATTTTTAGTACATTTTGCAAAAGAATGTACTTTTTCCTGAAATTCTTTACTGAAATTTTGTCTATATGTCATTTTTAGCTTATTATTTTTATTTATTTTTTTTTTATTTCAATTTTATATGTCATTAATTGAAATAAATTCAAAGATTTATTTAGACAAATTAACACAACAATATAAAAAAATTTTAATTGTTAATTTACTACCTAAAGATAATTTATTTAAGTCTTTAATTAAAACTATTACAATTCCTAGACCATCATATTTTGAACCTATAAAATCTACAAAATGTAATTATGCTATTTTAAATCCTAATTCAAAAAATGAATTATTAGAATTAGATGATATTGGTATATTATTCAATTATTTAACTGAAAATGGATTTAATTTACATAATACTTTTAATGATACAAATAAGCATAATCCTAATTTTATATGTTATGTATCAAAGTAAATTAAAAAATATATATTATATAAAATGACTGATGTAAATTTAATAGATATATTTATAAAAAAAAGAAGAATTAAATATTTAAGAAAATATATTCAAAGACAAATAGATTTCTTGAAAAAAATACAAAAATCATATATTCAAATTGGTGGTGCGGGTCATGAGGAGGAAGAAAATATATTAGACCAATCAAATAGAGAAGGAGAACAAATTAGAATTATTGGTGTATCATCATTTTTTCAAGATGCACCAAATATAGTTAGTAGAAGTATTAATATTTATTGGAGAATTGATAAAATTATTGAACAACTCAAAGATATAGCAGATACTTATGATGAATCTGGTAAAATAAAATATGTATTACAACTTATTTCAAATTTAACAACCGCTATAAAAATATTTATTACTCTTTATGGTACTGCTATGAAATTATTTTCAGGTAAATGGAATGAAAAACTTTTAGAAGAGATTAAAGAATTTGAAAGAAAAATGGATGAAAAAATACCATCCAAAACAATTTCTGAAAAAGAAAATTGGGAAAAACTACATAAATTATTACACAATCTTTCTGATGTAATTAAAAAATCACATCCAGAAACTATTCAAAGTGGTGGTGGTGAACATGAAATTGAAGTTAATCCACAAGCAGCTGCCGAATTAGCAGCTTTAGCTGTACAAACTCAAAAAGTTTTGAATGAAGTCACTGACCGTTCCAAAAACGTTACTACTAAAATTGTTCCAAAAGTTTTTCATCAATATGGTAATCCATTTGATAAAATTAACAAAGCTATTACAAATGGTATAGCAGCAGCAACAGATGCTGCCAAAGCTATACCTGCAGTTGGTGCCGTTGTAAGTGGTGTTTCTATACTTGATAAAGTAACAAAAAATGCTGATTTAATTTTATCAATGATTGAAACTAATTTAATATTAATTGAAGAAATATTAAATGATAATTTAGAATATGATGAAAAACAACAAAAATGGATTATACCTATTTTAGAACATAGCAGAGTTTGGTTAAAATTAGCACAAAATTCACCAGAAGTTCAAAAATTATTACAAGCTGCTGCTAATAATATTGCTGATGATGCTATTGATGAAGCTATTCCACGTTCTGAAGAATATATGAATAGTGATTGGATTGCTAGAGGTATTGCGAAAGATCTTCAAAGAGAAATAAATAAACTAATTGAAAAAAATATTTTACCTGATGAAAATTGGGAAGAAAGACATAAAGAAATACATAATGCTCCATCTACCACAACAGGAGGTTCAAAAAATAAATCTAATAAACGTAAACGCAAAAGAAAAAGAACTAAAAATAAAACACTAAAAAAATATTAAAAAATAATATAATTTAATTAAAATGAACAAAGATTTTGTCTTAGATACTGGACAAAAATTCATATCCAATGTTTTAGGAACGACTGGAGCTATATGGGGTTCGTCTGAAGTGGTTTGTTTAAGAAATAACACTAATAGACCATTATGGAGAGGGATAGCTGGAAGTATGGGTATTATATTTTTTGGACTTTATTTGAAAGAGAGAATCAATAAATATGACAAAATGAAAAATAAATAATTTTTAAAATTTAATTAAAAATTATTTAACTTATAATTAATTATATAATATGCAAAAATGTTGTATTTGTTTTTCTGATAACCCTAACTGTAAAAGTTCATGCAATCATTATTTTTGTAAATCTTGTATTTATAATTGGTTTAACATAAAACATAATTGCCCTTTATGTAGATCCTATTTAAACGATTATTTACTAGAAGATATTAATTATTTAAATAATTATTCATTAAGAAGCAAAACTTATAACAAAAGAAAACTATATATTGTTAATGCTACAAAATTTTACTTGATTAAATTTAACAGTATTAATTATACGATAGAAGAAAAAATAAAATTTTTAGATGAATTATTTAAAATAGCTTATGAACATATGTCAGTTATTAAAAAAGAAAAAGAATTATATACTCTGTTGAAAGAAAGTATTATTAATCTAAAAAATGACCCAGTTATTATTAATAATGGATATCTAGATAAAATTAAACTATGGGATTATAAATTTAAACAATCTAATTCTTCTTTTCTTTCATCAGTTTCTTAAAATCATCAAATGATAGTTTTATTTTAGGTTCTTCTTCTTTTAAATATAATGGTGATTCATTTATTTTTCCTCTTCTTATAAATTTATTATCTTTCCATTCAACCTTTACTTCTTTCTTTTGAGTTTTTTCATTTAATATTAACTTTGGTTTTATAAATACACAATCATCCTCCTCTTCTTCAATAAATTCTTCTTCTTCTTCTTCTTCTT
>CETH01181927.1_pt1 | contig 13835 bp, 17 predicted proteins | sample 361461 | NCBI WGS metagenome assembly CETH01 (sample SAMEA2622695, study PRJEB7988) | marine metagenome | isolation source: saline water (ENVO:00002010), including
TATTTAATGTTTCCTCTTTTTCTTTATTTAATGTTTCCTCTTTTTCTTTTAACTTTTGTTCTTTCTCTTTCAATTTTTTCTCTCTTTTTACTCTTCTATCAGCTTTCTCTACAGCTTTCTCAAATTGTAATTGACTGCACAAACCTAAAATTACAGGATCCTTCGCTGTTAAGTTTGAAAAGTTCCAGTAAGTTCTGTTCCTTATTAAACCAACTGTTGATTTTGTACTCCCTACCATTTTGGCAACTTGTCCATCAGATAATTGAGAAAAATTTTTTACTAGCCAAAGAACAGAGTCAGGTCTGTCTTTTCTTTTTGACAAAGGTGTATATTTTGCCTTTTTTCTTTCATTGGAAACAATAACATCTTGAGTTTTATTTGTTAGTTTTAATGCTCTTCCTTGATCTTTAGAACAAAGATCAATTTCTTCTCTTGTTAATTGGCCTGCAAGAATTGGATTGTAGGCTTTAATACCTTTTGCTACATCACCATCAGCAATGCCTTTAACTTCAAGTTCATGCAAATTACAAAAATGTGCAATTTGTTTAAAGCTTAATGTTGTATTTTCTACGAGCCAAACAGCAGTTGCCTTTGGCATAAATGGTGCTTCTGACATAATTATTTTAATTCTTTTTTTTTCTCAGGTTAACGAATTTTTTGTTATATTTACTTACTCTTCCCTTGTCTAAAATCTTCTGACTTCCACCTGTCCATGCAGAATGAGATTTTGGATCGATATCGAGTTTTAAAGTATCTCCTTCTTTACCCCAAGTAGACATGGTTTCAAACTTTGAACCATCAGTCATTACAACATTAATTTTGTGATAATTCGGGTGAATTTTCTTTTTCATTTTAAAGATTATTATAATAATATTTTATTTTGCTCAATATTTTTTTATAACAAATTTCTTAATTCTTTATGGATTTTTGAGTTGCTTGCTATAATATCAACTTTTTCCTCAATAAATCCTTCTGCTTTCATATTTTCTATTGTTCCGCCAGATTCTTTCAATATAATTATACCAGCCGCAATATCCCAATAATTTATCTCTCTTTGCCAAAAGCCATCATATCTGCCAGCAGCAACATAAGCGAGATCTAATGCTGCACTTCCAGATTTTCTTATGTTTGAATTAGTTTTCATAGAAATCTGCTTATATTCTTCTAGTATACTTTCTTTTTTTTTGCTTGCAGCCTTAGGCCCGCCAGTTACTAAGCAGGAGATTTTAAAATCTGATTTACTTGAAACTCTTATTCTTGTGTTATTTAAATAAGCACCTGATCCTTTATGTGCTGAAAACATTTCGTTTTTTATTGGGTCAAAAATTATTCCTGTTACTACTTCTTCGTTTTCCTCATAAGCTACCGAAATAGCAAAATGCGGTAATCCATTAAGAAAATTAAATGTTCCGTCTATCGGATCAATTATCCATCTTTTATTTTTATCTTTTCCTTCAATCGTACCTGTCTCTTCGCTAAGAATTGAATAACCTGATTTCTCTAATTCCCCTATAATTATTTTTTCCACTCTTTTATCAGAAGCAGTAACAAAATCTCCAGGACCTTTCTCTGAAACTTGAAGTTTTTCAATTTCCCCAAAATCTCTGATTAGTACTTTGGACGCTTTCATGCAAGCTCTATGGATTAAGTTAAATTGTGGAGAATTTATTTTCATTAATTCACTTTTTTTACGTACTCAAGAGTTCTTGTATCCAATATAATTTTATTTCCTTCTTCTACAAAAGGAGGAACCATTATATCCAGACCATTTTTTAATCTTGCAGGCTTGTAAGAAGACGCTGCAGTTTGTCCTTTTACAACGCCCTCTGTAGTTTCAATTTCACATTCAATATTTGTAGGCAATTCAACAGATATAGGCCTCTCCTCAAGAAAAGATATTATAACTTTTAAATTTTCACTTAAAAGTTTTAATCTTTCACCTATAAATTCTTTTTTGATAGTAATTTGTTCAAAATTTTCTGGATCCATAAAAAAACATCCACTCTCATCATGGTAGAGAAAATTAAATTCTTTTTCTTCAAGCTGGGCTCTCTCAACATTTTCACTTGACCTGAACCTCTGATTTAGTTTTGTTCCTTTTGTAAGACTTTTTAATTCTACTTGATTAAAAGCACCACCTTTTCCAGGTTTAACATGTTGTGCTTTGAGAACTGTCCAGTGATCATTATTTAGTTCAATTATCATTCCAGGTTTAATTTCATTTCCTTGTATTTTCATTTTATTTAAATTCTCTAACAGCTTTTTTTGGTTTTAAGCGAGGGTTATTCCAAATAAAACTTGATATTGCAAGATAATTTACTCCAAATTTCATTAAAGTTTTATAATTTTTATTATTAATTCCCCCTATCGCAACTATGGGTAAATTAGTTCTTTCTTTAGCCCATATTAATATTTTTTTTTGAGCTTTCGTTGCGCTGGATTTTAATTTGGATTTGAAGAAAGATCCTACTGCAATATAATCTGGTTTTTCTTTTAAAGCTTTTAATATTAGTTTTTTTGATCCATGGCATGTTATACCAATAATTTTATTTTTTTTTAATAATTGTCTAGCATCTTTAATTGAAGTATCAGACTGCCCTAAGTGGCAACCATCTGCTTTAATTTTTTTTGTTAATAAAGGAAAATCATTAATTATAAATTTAACTTTATATTTTTTTGTAATAACCCTGATTTTTTTTCCAATATTAATAATTTTTGAATTTGAATAATTTTTAAGTCTTAATTGAAAATATTTTACTTTATTTGTGGAAAGGACTTCTTGAAGATTCTTGTAAAAATCCTTATTAATTTTATTGGGTGATATTAGGTATAAAAATCTTCTCAATTTTAAGCCGCAAAACTCTGCTCAAGCTTTTCATTCCATTTTGCCTCAGTAGAAGCGCCATTCATTTTAGCTCTATGGTCAAAAACTTTCTGAATTTTATTTGTGTCCCTCATTGATTTCGCCCAGGTTTTGAGAGCTGATTGCTGAAGAGCACGACCATAAGAGAAGGTAAAATGAAAAGAGGTATCATTAATTTTATTAATCTCATTTAAATTTTTTGTAGCTTCTACTTCACTTTGACCGCCAGAAAGAAAAGCGACACCTGGAACTTCAGTTGGCATATTTTTTTTCAAACACTCTAATGTTTTTTTAGCTATTTCTTCTGTAGTAACTTTTTGTTTACAGTCTGCACCAGGCAGTATCATGTTAGGCTTAAGCACTGTGCCTTTAAGATTAACATTATGAACAGCAAGTTCTTTGTAGCACTCAGCTAAAACTCTACTAGTTACATCATAGCATTTGTCAATTGTGTGGTCTCCATCCATTAGAACTTCGGGTTCTACTATTGGGACCATTTTTGCCTCTTGAACTATTGCCGCATATCTTGCTAAAGCATGTGCATTAGATTTAATACACTGCTCACTTGGATGTTTAGAAGATATTGAATATACAGCTCGCCATTTAGCAAATCTTGCTCCTAACTTATAATATTCTTCCATTCTTCCCATCAAACCATCCAAACCCTCTGTAACTTTCTCTTTATCTGATCCAGCTAGCAGTTTTGCTCCTTTATCAACTTTGATCCCAGGTATTGACCCGCTTTTTTTTATTAATTCTGGGATTGTTAGTCCTTTGCTTGAAGTTTGTCTTAGGGTTTCATCAAACAATATAACTCCACTTATTGAGGTTTTCATCGAACTTGATGAGAATAAAGTTTCTCTAAAATGAAGCCTATTTTTTTCAGTGCATTCTACATTTACACTCTTTAATCTTTTTTCCATTGTGCCGGTGCTTTCATCCGCAGCAAGTATTCCCTTGCCTTTTATAACCATTTGTTTTGCTATTTCCTCAATACTCATAAATTTTAATTCTTTTCCAATACTTTTATACCAGGGAGTTCTCTACCTTCAAGAGATTCCAGAAAAGCTCCACCAGCTGTTGATAAATGTGTAAAAACCTTTTCTAGTCCAGTATTTTTAATTGCAGCCATTGTATCGCCACCACCAACAATTGATATGAGAGACTTTGATTTTGTATTTTCAGCGATTTTTTTTGCTATAGATAAAGAACCTATTGAAAAATTTTTATTCTCATAATATCCAGCTGGACCATTCCAGAATACCGTATTTGAATCGTCAATAATTTTATTTATTATATCCAAAGTTTCTTTGCCAATATCTAAAATCATGTCCTCTGAATTTATGTCTTGCAAGGATTTATGTATTGGCTTCCCATCAACATTGGAAGAGGTGTTGCAATCTACAGGAATGACAATATTACAATTATTTTTTTTAGCCAAGTCATTTATTTTTTTTATTATATTTTCTGAGTTTTTTTCAATAAGAGAGGAACCAACATTAATATTCTTAAATTTGAGAAAATTATTTGCCATGGCTCCTACTATTACTAGATTGTCTGCATTTTCTAACAAGCTGGATAAAATATTTATTTTGGTAGAGACTTTCGAACCACCAATTATACAGGTTACGGGCTTTCTTTTGTTCTTTAATATAAAATTAATAGATTGGATTTCTTTCTCCAAAGCGGGTCCCCCATAGCTATCAATAAATTTAGTTATTTTATGTATCGATGCCTGTTTTCTGTGAGAACAAGAAAATGCTTCATTTATATAAATATCTCCAAGTTTTGATAGATTTTTAGCAAAAGTTTCATCGTTAATATCCTCTTCCTTAAAAAAACGAATATTTTCAATTAATAAAACTTCTCCAGATTTTAACTTTTTAGAAGCATTAATTGCTTCAAGATCAATATTTTTTTGATAAAAATAAATTTTCCCCTTCAATTTTTTTTCCAAATAATTAAATATTGGCTTAAGGGATAGTTTCGAAATCACTTTACCTTTTGGCCTTCCGAGATGTGATAGTAAAATAATTTTACCTTTATTTTCGATCAATTGATTTATAAAAGGAACAATAATTTTAATTCTAGTATCATCATCTATTTTTGAATTTTGAATTGGCACATTAAGGTCCAAACGAACGAGAATACGTTTTCCACTGACATTAAAATCATTAGAAAAAATTTTTAAATCAGACATTTGTCTAATTATTTTCTAACCCTTGATTTAGCAATCTTTACAACTTCGTCACTAGTCAAGTTAAATAATTTATAAATATCTTTATACGGAGCACTTCTTCCAAATGTAGATAACCCGATTGTAACCCCGTCTTTTCCAACCATGCTTTTCCAACCTGATTGACTTGAGGCTTCAATAGAGATTTTAAGTGTATCTTTACCAATAATTTCATTCTTATAATCCTCATTTTGATTTTGAAATATATCGAAACAAGGAACAGAAATAACTTTTGAGTTTATGTTTAAACCCTTAAGTTTTTCTTGAGCCTCTAAAGCTATTTCAACTTCAGATCCTGAAGCAATTAAAGAGACATCAACATCCTCTGAAGTTTTTTTTAAAACATAAGCACCTTTAGTACACATCATTTCACCAGAGTTATGTTCGCTGACATAAGGTATTTTTTGTCTAGACAAAACTATTGCACTTGGGTTGCTTTTACTTTTTAATGCAATTTCCCAACATTCTAATGTTTCATTAATATCAGCAGGTCTAAAGACATTTAGATTTGGTATAGCTCTGAGATGTTCTAAATGTTCTACAGGTTGATGAGTTGGTCCATCTTCCCCTAAACCAATAGAATCATGAGAAAAAATATATATTACTCTTAATTTCATAAGAGCAGATAATCTCATTGCAGGTTTTAAATAATCAGAGAAAATTAAAAATGTTCCACCAAACGGTATTAATCCACCGTATAGAGCAAGACCATTCATAACACCTGCCATTGCGTGTTCTCTAACACCATAATGAATATAATTTCCTGAAAAATTTTTAGAGGTTATAACTTTTGAATTATCAGTTTTAGTATTATTTGAACCACTTAAATCAGCAGATCCCCCTATTAGCTCTGGCAGTATACTTGATATACAGCTTATTACAGAAGAGGAACATTGTCTCGTTGCCATTTTTGGCTTTGTTTGAAAAAATTTTAACTTTTCATCCCCAAAAACTTTATCTAAAGTTTCAGGCAATTCACCTTTTTTTAGTCTTTCATAATATTGTTTAATTTTAGGATTTTTTTTATTTAAATTATTATTCCACTCATTCTCAAATTTTTCTCCTCTGTTACCAATATCTTTCCAGGCATTTATCAAATCTTCAGGAATTTCAAAAGGACCATATTTCCAACCAAGTTTCTTTCTAACCAATTTAATTTCATCATCTCCCAGAGGTGCTCCATGAGATGATGCTTTACCTGATTTATTTGGAGAGCCAAATCCTATGATAGTTTTACAAGAAATTATTGATGGTTTTTTTGATTTGTTAGCTTTCTTAATTGCATTAAATATTTGTTTAAAATTATGGCCGTTGATTTCTTGAAAAGACCAACCATAGCTTTCAAACCTCTTTTTATAGTTATCGGATACACTTAATGAGGTAGGCCCATCTATTGAAATTTTATTATTATCAAAAAAAACAATTAAATTTTTTAGATTTAAGTGTCCTGCCAAACTCATAGCTTCGTGGCTAATACCTTCCATCAGGTCTCCATCACTAGCAATTACATAAGTTTTGTTATTAATCAGATCAGAGCCCAATTTTTTTTTGAGAATCTCTTGACCAATAGCCATTCCAACAGCATTGGTTAGTCCTTGGCCTAAAGGTCCAGTTGTTGTCTCAATACCGGAACCTTTTTCATATTCTGGATGGCCAGCACAAATTGAATTTAATTGTCTAAAATTTTTAATATCCTCAATCTTTATTTTTTCATATCCGGTAAGGTAGAGAAGAGAATATAAAAGCATAGAACCATGTCCGGCAGATAAAACAAATCTGTCTCTATTGATCCACTCTGGATTTTTTGGATTAAACCGGAGGTAGTATTTAAATAATACAGTAGCAACATCCGACATGCCCATTGGCATACCAGGGTGTCCAGAATTTGCTTTCTGTACAGCATCAATTGACAAAAATCTTATAGCGTTTGATAAATCTTTTAATTTTGGATCCACTTATAAATTACCTATATAGACTTCACTCAATGATATCAATAATATGATATAAAAAAAAAATTTACGATGGAAAATTTATACAATAAAGAAAAAAGACTTGAAACTGTTTTAGAAAAACTTAAAAATTTAAGTACTTTACCCACGACCCGTTCTGGAGAGCTGGAACAGTTATATGCCGAAAAGAATCAATTACAAAGCGAAAAAATAGAAATTGAGACAAAGTATAATGATTTAGTTTTCAAATATAATGAATTAAAAAGTCAGTTAAAAAAAATAGAGGAAGAACAAAAAAGAACCAAAAAAATTCAAGAACAGTTTAATCAAGATATAGAGGAGCTAGGAGAAGAAACCGAATCTTTAGTAGATGAGATAGACAAATGGCAAATATAAATATTAAATTTAACAATAAAGACTATCTGCTCTCATGTGATGATGGGCAAGAAGAAGATTTGAAAAATCTTACGAAGTTTTTAGATAAAAAATACTTAAGTCTTAAAGAAAAACTTGGCAATATTGGAGAAAACAAACTTTTACTTATAACATCAATACAGGTAATAGATGAGTATTTTGACTTGAAAAAAAGGGTCAACTCTCAAAAAGAAACTTTTGAAGACTTATCAAAAAAGTTTAAGGAAATGAAGTCTTTAGTTATAAATTATAAAGATGGTAAGGAGACTGAGATATCTAAATTAAATACAGAATTAGATAAATTTAAAAAAATGGTTGAGGAAAGCCAAACAATCTACGAAACCATGCTTGAAAAGACTACTAAATCCCTAGAGGAAATTATAAAAAATACTGAAACCAGTTCCAAGGTTCAGTAAATGCTATCAAAACAAAAGATCAGAAAAAAATTTATTTCAATAAGAAGAAAAAAATATTTTTCAGTGAGTAAAAGTTTTTTTAAACCATTAATCAAGTTAATTTACAAGGAAAACAAAAAAAAAATTTCACTTTATTATCCATCGAATTATGAGTTAGATACTACTGAATTATTTAGATCTTTAAAAAAAAAATATAGAATTTCAACTTCTTTACCAGTGATTTCAAGTGATGGAAAAATGAAATTTGTTAAATGGACATTATCTGAGCCATTGATTGTAAATAACTATGGTTTTTTAGAACCAGCTCAAAAAAAAACAAATATGTTTCCAGACTTAATAATTGTACCTATGTTAGCATTTGATAAAGCACGCAATCGTTTGGGATACGGAAAGGGCTATTATGATAGATTTTTAAAAAAATATAGAAAAAATAGGAAGAATATTTTAACTATTGGTCTTGCATTTTCTTTCCAAAAATATAAAAAAATCCCAACCTCAAATCACGATGTGAAACTAGACCATATATTAACAGAGAAAGGCATTTTTTAGTTTATTATGAATATTTTGATATTAGGCGATGTTATGGGCCCATCGGGAGTAAAAGCAATTAAAGAAAAATTACCAACTTTAATCAAAGATAAAAAAATAGATTTTGTTGTAATAAATGGAGAGAACGCAGCAGATGGAGGGGTAGGTATTACAAAAAAAAATACCGAAGATTTTTTTAATGCAGGTGCAGACGTAATTACATCTGGTAATCATATTTGGGATGAAAAGGAGACGATGAAATTTATATCTGAAGAGAAAAGGTTATTAAGACCAGAGAATTCAATAAGCCCTGCCCCAGGAGAAGGTTATGGTATTTTTAAATCAAAAAATAATAAAAAAGTTGCAGTAGTTAACTTAATGGGAAATGTTTTTATGAAAAAAAGCGAAGATGTTTTTGAATCAGCAAAAAAATTTATAGAAAATATAAAACTAAAAAAAGATGCTGACTTTATAGTTGTAGATGTTCATGCCGAGATAACTAGTGAAAAAATGGCCATGGGATATTTATTTGATGGAAAAGCTACAGTTGTTATTGGCACACATACACATGTGCCTACATCTGATTCTAGAATTATGGAAAAGGGAACTGCTTACCAAACAGATATAGGCATGTGTGGTGACTATAATTCTGTAATTGGAATGAACAGAGATAATTCTCTTAAAAAATTTTTAAAAGAACCAGGTTCAAAAAAACACTTTCCAGCTTTAGGTGAAGCGACAATTTCTGGATTAATAGTTAAAGCTGATGATAAGACCGGTTTAGCTACAAAAGCTGATCCCATAATTATTGGTGGATCTTTGCAGGAGAGAGCATAATATATGGCTGGTCATTCTCATTGGGCAGGAATTAAACATAAAAAAGATAGACAAGATAAATTAAGATCTAAAATTTTTTCAAAAATTTCTAGAGAAATTACAGTTGCTGCAAAACTTGGCTCAAAAGATCCAGATACAAATCATAGGTTGAGAGCAGCAATTGAGTCTGCAAAAGAGGCTAATATGCCAAAAGATAACATCAAAAGAGCAATCAATAAATCTGAAACAAATAAAAATGAAACATTTGAAAATTTAAGGTATGAGGGTTTTGGTCCAAAAAATATTGCTTTTATAATTGAAACCTTAACAGATAATAAAAATAGAACTGCCGGTAAAATTAGAACTACTTTACAAAAATTTGACGGTAATTTAGGAAGTTCAGGATCAACGACACATTTTTTTGATAATTACGGAATATTACAAATTTCAAAAGAAAATATATCCGATGAAAAAGCTTTAGATTTAGCTGCAAAACTAGGAGCAATTGACTGTTACAGTTATAAAGATTTTCACGAAATAATTACTAACAAAGAAGATTTTTATAAACTAAAGATAGAAACTGAAAAATTAATTAAAAAATTAAATTATTCAGATATTGAATGGAGAGCAAAAACTCTGATTAGTTTAAAAACTGAAGATCAAAATAAAATTGAGAGTATATTAGAATTACTTGAGGATGATGAGGATGTTCAAAAAGTTTTTCATAATTGCAAATTTGTTTAAGGAATTTTAATGAGAATAATTGGTATAGACCCAGGATTAAGCGGAGGCATAGCTGTATTGGACGATTTAAAAATTTTTGATATGTTTGATATGCCAATTATGTCTGAGGGTAAAAAAAATAAAAATCAGTTAAACAGTGCACAATTAGTAAATATAATAAAAAAACACATTGTATCAGGAAATACTTTTGTAATAGTTGAACAAGTCAGCGCAATGCCTGGTCAAGGGGTTACAAGTATGTTTAATTTTGGTCAAACCTTTGGTTCAATAAAGGGTATCTGCGCTGCGCTAAATTTACCAATATTTTATGTTAGACCAACAAAATGGAAAAAACATTTTGAACTTATTAATTCCTCAAAGGATGCTAGTAGAACTAAAGCTATAGAAATGTATCCCCATATTTCCCCAAGATTAAGCAGGAAAAAAGACGTTAACAAAGCTGACGCTATTTTAATTGCAAGATATTTTAGAGACTGTCGTGCTCAATTTAATGAGTAAATTTATACTAAATCATTTAATCCAAGTGCCAAATTGATGACACATTCTCCACGTAATCAACCACAATGGAACAAGAAATTGCAACTCAAGTTGTTGGTCTAGGGGGCGCTAATGACTTTTCGCTTTGGAAACTTTTTTTAAGAGCAGATTTTGTAGTTAAGTCAGTGATAATACTTCTTATTGCTAGCTCAATTTTTTCATGGACTTTAATTTTTGATAAAGCAAGATTATTTAGAAGAATAGATCAATCAACAAAATCTTTTGAAGATAAGTTTTGGAAGTCAAAGTCAGCAGAAGCTTTTTATAAAAACCTACCAAATAAAACAGACGATCCTTTAACTACAATTTTTAAATCTGCTATGTCAGAATTAATAAAAACCAAATCCAAGTCTTCTGCTATACAGAGTGCACGTGTGGAAAGAGTGCTAGAGGTTTCCATAGACACACAAATGAAAAATGTTGAGAAAAATTTTACTTATCTTGCAACAATAGGATCTACAGCTCCGTTTATTGGATTGTTCGGAACAGTCTGGGGAATAATGAACTCTTTTCAATCTATCGCAATATCAAGAAATACAAGTTTAGCTATTGTAGCACCAGGAATTGCCGAAGCCTTATTTGCAACAGCACTTGGCTTGTTAGCTGCTATACCTGCCGTTATTGCTTACAATAAGTTTAACAGTGACTCACAAAGATACTTTGCAAGAGTTGATAATTTTTCTAAAAGATTTCTATCAATAATTTAATAAATATGGCTTTTACAATTAATCGCTCAAAAAAAAAAGAACCAATGAGCGAAATAAATGTTACTCCATTTGTAGATGTGATGCTTGTACTACTAATTATTTTTATGGTTACTGCACCTTTGCTTACTGTTGGAGTTCAAGTTGATTTACCAGAGTCAGCGGCAGATTCTTTACCTGACGATCAGGAACCTTTAACAGTAACTATCAATTCAAAAGGAGAAATATTTATTCAAGAACACCAAGTTACCTTCCAAAAAATAGTTCCAAAATTATTAGCAATATCTAAAAATAGAACTGATACAAGAATTTATGTTAGAGGAGATAAGACCATAAATTATGGCAGAGTTCTTGAAGTAATGGGTAGATTATCTGGTGCGGGATTTTCAAAAGTAGCATTGATATCTGAACCCTATAAAAATTGATGTTTTATGAGCAGAGGTTTATTATTTTCTTTTCTTTTTCACGCCTTAGTTATTTTTATGACAGCACTAACCCTGCCTTTTATGATGCGAGAACCAATTGATTTACCTCCTATAGTTTCAGTGGAACTTATTGAGATTAAGGATAAAACTTTTATACCCTTTGCTCCAAAAGCCAGAAAAATAATCGAAAAAGTAAAAGAGGAAAACAAAAGAGTGGTATCCGAACAGGCCCCTCCTTCTGCCAAAGCTAAAGAAAAACCAGATAGAATTCCATTACCAGATGATAAGAAAGAAACAAAACAGTTAGTAAAGAAAAAACAGAATCCAGAAGAAATTAAGCCTCAAATCAGGCAATCCTCAGAATTTGAGAAAGAGGAGCTTTTTGATACTAATGAGATTGCAGCTTTAATTGATAAATCAAAACAGGAGCAAGCAGAAACACAAAAAAAAAGTAGTGAATTAACACAAAGTAGTGTCAAAACAGCTTTTGCCCAAGGTTTATCTCTGTCTGAAGAAGATGCTTTAAGAGCACAAATTTTTGGATGTTGGAGTGTACCATTAGGTTTGCCATATGACAAAAGTTTGCTAGTGAGAATTAAACTTAAATTGAAACCAGACGGAAGAATACTAAAAGCTGAAATTTTAGATCATGCAAGAATGAATACACCTGGACAAAGCTTTTATAAAATTTTAGCTGAAAGTGCTTTAAGAGCAGTAAGGATTTGTCAGCCATTAAAAGTTCCTCCAACAGGATACGAAAGATGGAAAGATCTTCAATTGAATTTCGATCCTACAGAGATGTTAAAAGGATAAAACTATGCAAAAAATAATTATAACACTCTTATTTTTGATATTTAGCATTCAAAATGCAAATAGTTTAATTAAAGTAGATATTACAAGAGGAAATCTTGATCCTTTACCAATAGCAGTGTCACCATTACATATCGATCCAAAATCAGAGAATTACAAATCTCTAAAGAAAGAAAAGTTAGGTGAAGAAATTTCAAAAGTTGTTGAAAAAAATTTTAAATCAACCGGATTGTTTAATCCTTTAAAAAAAGATGCCTTTGTTCAAAAACCAGATATAGCTCATTTAAAACCAAGATTTGAAGATTGGAGGTTAATAAAAGCCCAAGCTCTTGTAACAGGAAAAATATTGGTTTTAGATAATAAATTAAAAGTAGAATTTAGACTATGGGATCTTACTGCAGCAAAAGAAATGGTTGCCCTATCTTTCACTACTACGCCAACAAACTGGCGAAGAGTTGCACATATTATTTCAGATAAAATTTATGAAAGACTAACTGGTGAAACCGGTTATTTTGATACTAGAATTATATATGTTTCTGAAACTGGACCCAAAGATCAGCGTGTAAAAAAACTAGCAATTATGGATCAGGATGGTCACGGCACAAAGTATTTAACATTAGGAAATGAATTGGTATTAACACCAAGATTTAATCCTACTAACCAACTTGTAACTTACATGTCTTATTTTAAAAACATGCCAAGAGTTTATCTATTAGATATTGAAACTGGCATTCAAGAAGTAGTGGGAAATTTTCCTGGAATGACTTTTGCACCAAGATTTTCCCCAGATGGAAAAAAGGTTATTATGAGTTTTGCAAAAGATGGAAATTCAGATATTTACTCAATGAATTTGGAAACAAGAGAAGTTGAAAAAATCACAGAACATTCAGCTATCGATACGTCTCCATCTTATTCTCCAGATGGTAAATACATATCATTCAATTCAGATAGAAGTGGACTTCAACAAATTTATGTAATGAGAAGTGATGGTACTAAAGTAAAAAGAATTACTTTTGGAAGTGGTCTTTATGGAACCCCCGTTTGGTCACCAAGAGGCGACTTGATTGCTTTCACAAAAGTACACAAAGGTAGATTTTATATTGGAGTAATGAGGTCTGATGGAACTGGTGAAAGGTTACTTACAGAAAATTATTATCAAGAAGCACCTTCTTGGTCGCCGAATGGAAGAGTTTTAATTTTTTACAGAGAAACAAAAACTGACAGTAAAGGAAAAGGCTTTTCAGCTAAACTTTGGTCTATAGATATTACCGGTTATAATGAAAGGATGATTAAAACTGAAACTGATGCCTCGGACCCATCCTGGTCTTCATTACTTTCAAAATAAGTGATTTTTAAGTACAATTTCTACTTGCAAGATTCGTTATAATTTGGA
>CETH01184395.1_pt1 | contig 13834 bp, 9 predicted proteins | sample 361461 | NCBI WGS metagenome assembly CETH01 (sample SAMEA2622695, study PRJEB7988) | marine metagenome | isolation source: saline water (ENVO:00002010), including
ATAACTGTATTACTGCCACTAATCCACTCTAAATTAATTGTTCCTGATTCACCATATGCAAATAAATCTGCAGGAGCTTGTCCTGGTATAGGAGTAGCACATCCAATATTTGATGGTTCAGATTCACCAACCTCATAAACACCAGAAACTGTATAACAGTATTCAACTAAATTAGCAACATCATAATCATCATATTCAAATTCATTTGAACCAACTTGTATTAAAAAATCTCCATTTTTATATATATTAAAGCCTAACAATTCTCTATTAAGACTTAATTCACTAGCCTCATTCGCAAAAATCCAATCATCTTCATGAATATTCATTCCGGTCTTTTCAGATTCATAAGCAATATTATCTAATATATCACTTGGATTATTTTCTGCCAGAGTAGATTGAGTAACATTAATTTCATAATCTCCTTCACCACCGCCATAACCATCTACAACAATATAATATTGTCCAGGCTCTAATGAGACACCCTGTAGTGTTGATTGAAGACTACTAAACTCACATGTAAAATCATCAATATAATATCCTGTAGTAGTTGCAACACATTCCTGATCTGCAGTGAATATCTCAAGCTTTGTATCATAAGTTGTATTAGCGCTACACAAAGTAACATCAATGACCATAGGTGAGCTTACAGATAATCTATAAGCATAATCAGCTCCTTGACTACCTTGGACGAGCCATTCATCGCCTGCTCCAACATTACTTCCTAATGCATTAAATGGTAATGATGGTATAATTTCATCTGCACATGCAGCCGTACTAGGCTCTGACCATTCAAGATGAATCATTCCATCTCCACCTTCAGCTAAAAGTCCTCCAGGGGACAATATTTCCCACATAGCACAACTGGAATTTGACATAACTGAATTTCCTAATTCATAAACAGCTTCAATAGTATAACAATATTCAGTATTATGAACTGCTGTTTCATCATTATAAAAATCTTGACTAGTAAAATCTAAAATCTCATTATCTCTATAAATATTATACCCAAGAACATCATCTGAATTTGAAGCTGTCCATATAAGCTCAATTCTCCCATTTATTCCAGAAGCATAAAAATCTGTAGGAGGCAATAATACCCACTGATCACAAGACTCATTTGAGTCTACTGAATCACCATCATCATAAACAGCTTTGACAGTATAACAATATTCTACATCATGTTCTGTATCATAATCTATATAAGAAAAAGTTTCTAAATCTGTTTCAACTAAAAATTCACCATCTTTATAAACATGATAAGCCAACATATCTCTAGTTAGAATTTGATAAGTATCATCCATCCTTACATGTTCTATTGGTCCATTTTCTAATTCATATAAAATAATTAATTCTTCTTTATTATGAGGAGCATTATCAATTGCTATAACTGGATCCACCTCTGCTAATGCAGATTGTCCACCTAAACTAAATTCACAAAGACCATCAGTTCCAGTATCCAATGTACATGATGCCACAAGATTATTATCTTGATCTACCAAATTCCAAATATTCCCATTCCAACCATCACCAAATGAATCTTGCATATTTAATATGTAGTCACCATAAAATAATGGAATTTCATTTTCTGAATATGGAGATCCACCAGTTAATATTATTTCAGAATCATATTCTAATTGCCATGTAACTTCTGATTGCCATGATCCTCCATCACAATTCGCATTATAAAGGACAAAAGAACCTGGAGCACTCCAGCTAACTGTTATATATTGCTCTTGATCATCTCCTATAGCATTAACACCTACAGGAGGATTTAAATAATAAACAGCACATGCAGTATTTGTTGGGAATGTTTCTCCAGATGGATAATTAGCTTTCACTTCGTAACAATATTGCACTCCAGCAATGATTTCACCATTATCTACAAATGAATTTGTATTGCTACTACCTATGTTAACACCATCTTTATATATTTGATAATCAATCAAAATATCTCCTTCATTTTCAAATAAAGGATCAACAGGAGCTATTGCCCAATCAAGACCTATAGTCCCACCCAAATCACTTGCAACAAGATTTGATGCAGGTGGACCAGGATACGGAGTGACACAAATTGGGTCTGAAAATTCAGATGTTCCTTCATCATAATTTGAACGTAATGTATAACAATATTCTGTCATATTTAAAACAGGTTCATCTCTATATGAAAAAACATCAGGAGCTAAATTAACAAGTAAACTATTATCTCTATATATATCATATGACAACAAATCTCTTGATGAAAAATTATCATTAAAATTTGGATGTGTCTCATTGCCTAACGCATCATTATATTCTCCATTATGCACAGATGATACAATATGATTTAAATCTCCATTAAATAATTGTGGAGTTTCAGAAGAAGAAGAAGATAGAGTTTCAATATTTCCATAAGCAAATACTTGTGATGCAATCATATAGTCACCACCATATCCTAAATAATCTCCAGTAGTCCATTCACCGTAATATAATGTATACATATTATCAGGATAGTCTACACTAGCATCTACACCAAAACCTTCATAATCTGTCCATGTAGAAGAATGTGAAGCAATAACATAAAATGAACCAGATAGACCACTTAAATTTGGATATACAGTTGCCCAACCATTCTCTGCAACAGCTTCGCTTTCATATAATAAGTTACCAGGAACTCCATTATTATCATCAAATATTAATACTCTAATAGGTCCATGGGTTTCATCAGGCCAAGGCCAAAAAGCATCACCTTCACTTAAAACTTTAACTGAAGCAGCCAATACATCAAAATCTACACCAACATCAAATCGTGTTCCATGAGCTAAACCTTCTTCATATGTTCCAAAAAAATAAAATGCATTAGCTAAAACACCATCATCATATTGCAATGCATATTCTTCACCACCTACTGGCTCTCCCCAAGTTAAATCTACAAATTGATCTCCTGCAACTGCGCTTATATCTGAAGGAGCATAAACATTCCAAGATGTACAAGATGTATTTGTTTGAGGAGATTCACCTATACCATCATATTGAGCTTTAATAAAATAACAATATTCTTGTCCAATAACTGTATCATAATCTTCATATACAGCATCTACTACATTTGCAATTAATTGATTGTCTCTATATATATTAAAAGATGATTGATCATTATTTGGTGTAGGATTCCATCCTAAAGTAATAAAACTACCTGTTCCTTGAGCAGATAATGAACCTGGAGAATTTAATTGAGGTTGGACACAAGCTGTATTTGAAAATCCAGAAGTGCCCTCATCATAATCTGCAGCAACATTATAACAAAAATCTTCTAAATACCACAAACCTTCATTTGTATCAATATATTCAGTTTCTGTAACATAATCAATTAACTCATTATTACGATATACTTCATATCCTATTAAATCTCGTAAACCCACATAAGAAGTTTGAGCTATCTGTTTAGTATCAGTAGAAATATCTGGATTACTGTTATGGTGGAAAGAACCACATTCTTCAATACATTCTTCACTATTATTTCCTGTTCCTGCACAATCACATCCATCACATTCCCATTCAGAACATGAAAAATTAACTCCAAAAGCAGCATCAATACCATCACAAATACCATCTCCAATCCATGAAGCCGCAAGATTTTGATCAAAACAAAAACCGGAGCAATCAATATATCCTGGAATTCCAGTATCAGTTTCACAATCATCACCTATTCCTATTGCACTTGGAGGAGTTTCCCAATCAAGTGTCACTTCTAAACCATTTTCTACAGCAGTTAAATTCTGCGGCTCTTCTAAATATATTTCTGTTGTTGTTGCACAAACTGAAGATGAAAAATCTGATTCATTAAATTCTGTAAATACTGTAACCACATAACAATATTCTGTGTTTTGATTTAACCCTTCATCTGTAAAAGTTGTTTCTGTAGAAGTTCCAACTATATTATTTTCTCTATAGATATTATACCCTATAACATCAATTACATTAAAATCATCCCAAAATAAACTTACACTACCAAATCCTCCTGTTGCAGTTAAATTTTCAACAGGTTCAACTGATGGAGGGTCCTCCCCTGAAACTGCAACTATTCCAGATTCAACAGTAAACGGCAAAGCTAAGCCTGAAAGATCTGATAAAAAAGAAGCAGTTTCCAGTGTTGATATAGTAATTTCTGATGAATAATCACTAGTGGATTGATAAGTTAAATTTAAAATTGGACCAGAGCCCGTTTGAATTCCTGCAAGCGCTAAATCAAAACCTACGACTATTACAGTTCCATCTTGTTGTTCATTAAATTGTATTTGAAATTGTTCAGGAATTCGATTCGTAGGTTGGACATCTATAAATAAACCGTAATTTGGATAATCAGTAATCTGAAATTGAAATCCTCCTACAATATCATTAGGATTATCTAAATTTAATTCAATAATTCCAGTTGAATTAGATTCAATTTCAATATCTGAAAAATATAAGCTATTAGAAAAAATAAAATTTGAAATTAATAATAAAAAAATAAATCTTATAAAATAATGCACTCTCTCTCCTCGTATTTACTTGTTTTGTGAATAGACAATTTAATAAAAAGAAGAAATTAAACAAACATTTTATAAATCAATCTATTATATTCAATGTGCAAAGAAATAAGGAATAAATTTATTAGACAATGTTTGTCCTTTTTTACTCGCAATAACGATATTATCTAAAATCAGATTAACAGAATCTTTTGCAGTATCATTAAGTTTAGTTTTAATATAAAATAATATATTATTTTTCTTCTTATCAGTATGGCTAGCAATAGTAGTTTTTTGAACTGTATTACCTTGCATTGAAAATCCCAATATAGTACCCTTAGTATTTTTATTATTTTTATTATAATGAAATACAAAACCATTTTCTTCAGCTCTTCCTCCATAAACTGAATCAATTATAAATAAACCTACGGGATTTATATTAAATTGGAAACCCGCTATATCATCATATGGATTAATTGCATAAACTGAAAAAATATAATAGTCTCCTTCTTTCTCTATGGAATTAAATCCTAATTCAACTTTGTAAGTTTCATATTGATAATTTTCTAATTCATTTCCATATATGATACCGGCTATACCCAATTGTCCTAAGATAATAGGTGTGAATAAAAAAGTAATTAATATAAATATGTTTTTTTTCATTATTTTTCCCTTTATAATAATTTTTAATTATAATAAACTATACAGTTAACCAATTAATTTTTAAATATGCTTAAAAGTAAATTAATAATATTAATATTCCTTTCACTAATATTTTGTCAATTTAATAAAACAAATGTTAGTATAGATTTAAATAGATTATCTAATACTGATAAATTCTTATTTGAAAATTTTGAATATGAAATCAAAGATTACTTTTTAAATAATAATTTCTGCCCTGAATGTGAAGACATGGAAATTGAAATCAAATGTCATTTTTCAATTGAATCAGTCCAAAATATTGGAAGTCAAAAAATAATTAATAGCCAGCTATTTATAAGCAATGAAAAAGATCATTTTTTTTATTCAAAAGCTATCCGCTTTCCTTATAATAGAGGACAGGCTATAATTTTCAACCCTAATTCTTCGTCAAATTTATCTGCTATTCTAAATTACTATGCTTTCTCACTTATAGCATTTGAACTAGATACCTGGGATATTGAATTAGGAACACACTTTTTCAATAAAGTTATTGAAATCTCTGAAAATGCTACTTATTCTAATATCTCAAATGGATGGGAAGAAAGAAAAGAAAATATGTTATTCATAAAAAATTTCAGAGAATTTAGAACTCTAAGATTCCAATATTATGATATAATATATAAAATAGATAATGAAAAAAAAATATCAGATGAAACCAATAAAATTATAATAGATTTTATTGATAATCTCAAATATATATACAAAAAATATGGGTCAGAAAAAAATACATTAAAATTCATACAATCAAATCCAAAAGAAATTGCAACAATATTCAATAAAAATTCAAATACAAAAAATGGTTTTGAAATACTAATGTTATTTGATGATAAAAATAAAAACATTTATGAAAAGTATTTAAATGAAAAATAAACTAAAAAAAATTACAATCATTTTATTTCTAATTAGTTATTTGCTGCCACAAAAAGAATCAGATAAAATTGAACAAAAAATTAAAAACAAGAATAAAAATTTAAACGATTTAAAAGAAGAAATTAAATCTGTAGAAAAAGAATTAGAATCTAATAATAAAAAGAAAAAAACAGATAAAAATGATATAAACAAAATCAATACTGAAATTAAAAAAATTGAAAAAACTATAAATGAACTAAAAAAACAAAAAAAGAAAACAATAGAAAATATTAAAAAAATAGAAAATGAAATATCAGGAAAAGAAAAAAAACTCATTGAACTAAAAGAAAAATTAGAAAAAAGTTCAAATTATTTATATAAACATGCAAAGAACAAAACTTATTTATCTAAAATAATTTCGACAAACAGTATTGAACATACAATCAATATAAAAAAATATTTTGAAATTCTAATTGAAAACAACAATCAAATTAAAAATGAAATTAATAAAACAATTAAAAACTTGGAATCAAAAAAAGAAAAATTAAACGAAGAAAAAAAGAAACAAAAAAAATCAACAAATGATATTAAAAAAAGAATTTCTGAATTAGAAAAGAAGAAAAAAAATAAAGAAAAATCTATAAAAAAAATTGAAAAAGCATCTTCGACATTGAAAGATCAAATTAAAACAAAAAAAATGCTAATACTCAATATGCAAAAACAAATTCAAAATTTAATATCTGATAAAGAAGCCGCAAAAAAGCTTGAACAAGAATTAGCAAAAAGAAGATCTCAAAAAAATAAATCAACATCCGGAAATTTTGCAAAAATGAAAGGCAAATTAAATTGGCCAACAGATAATGGTATTGTAATAGAAAAATTTGGCATGCATACAAATTCAGAATTACACACTCAAATTCCCAATATAGGAATAGAGATAAAAGCAAATAAAAATTCACCTATTTATCCAGTATTAGATGGATCTATTTATTCAATAACTTATAATAGGGAATATGGCAATATTGTCATGGTTTCTCATGGAGATGGCTACTATACTGTATACACAAACATAGATAACATATCTGTAAATCAAAATGACTATATAGAAACTGATAATAAAATTGGAGAAGTAAGTAAATCAAAAATAACAGAACAATATTCATTCAATTTTCAAATATATAAAAATAAAGAAAATCTAAACCCAGAAATATGGTTAAAGAAAAAATGATATATAACAATTTAATATTAAATAAAAATATTTTCAATCAATTACAAAACCATATAAAAACAAAATCTATACCAAATGCATTCTTATTTTATGGTGATAAAGGTTCTGGAAAAATTGCTCATGCAATAGAATTTTCAGCGACTTTATTATGTGACAATCGAATAGAAAACAAAGCGTGTTCAAGTTGTACCTCCTGTAAAAAAATTAAGAAAAATATGAATGAGAACATAGAATTTATCATGCCTCTTCCAAAGAATAAATCAATAAATAGAAATGATTCTCCAATAAAAACACTAACAGACAATGATATAGAAAATATAAAATCTAATCTAAATAAAAAGCTACTTAACCCTTACCATGAAATAAAAATAGATGGGGCAAAAACAATATTAATCAACTCTATCAGAGAAATAAAAAAAAATATGAACTTGAGTAATCTAAATAATAAATGGAAAATTTATATAATGATTGAATCAGAAAAAATGTGCTTTCCAAAACAAGAAGCAGCAAATGCAATGTTGAAAATATTAGAAGAGCCAAAAAAAAATAATTTATTTATTCTAATAACATCAAATATATCAAATATAATTAATACAATTAAATCAAGATGCTTAAAATTACATTTCAAACAAACAGCACATAATGAAATTGAAAATTATCTTACAAAAAACTTTGAAATTAATTCAGAAAAATCAAAACTAATATCTAAGATTAGTAATAGAAATATATCTTTAGCAATGGAAATGTTGAAATCATATGATTCTATAATTAAAAATTTTAAAAAAGCTATAAATATCATCTATACTAATAATATTGAAGGATGGATGACATTTATAAATAAATTATCGAAGAAAAAAAATGATTTAATAATATTACTAGATTTATTAGAAATTTTTTATTCAGATTTAATGATATATCAAAAAACAAGAAATGTTGAACTTCTAAAATTTTATAATTTTAAAAAAGCAATTCATCTTTTTTCAAATACATACAACAACAGTAATTGGGAATTTTGTGTTGAAAAAATAAATAATACGAAACATCAAATCAACAATAATGCCAATTTAGAGATTTGTTTAATTTCATTAATAATAGAATTAAACAAAATATCAAATAATGAAAAACACTTAAACTATGGAATTATTAATGGATAAAAAATTTTATATAACAACTCCATTATATTATGCTAATGATGAACCTCATATTGGAACTGCTTATACTACAATATTAGCTGATGTAATATCTAGAATTCAGATAATGCAAGGATACGATGTCTATTTTTTGACTGGAACTGATGAACATGGACAAAAAGTACAAGAGGCAGCTATAAAAAATAAAACAACACCACAAAATCATGTTGATAAATATGTCAAAAAATTTAAAAATACATGGAAAAATATTGATATTAATTATACAGACTTTATCAGGACAACTGAAAAAAGGCATACTGATAGAGTAAAAGACATTTTACAAGATCTGTTTTCAAAAGGAGAAATTTATAAAAATGAATATGAAGGACTATATTCTGTTTCTGAAGAACGTTTTATAACTGAAAAAGAATCTGAAGAGGAGAATTTTAGAGAAGTAAAAAAACTAAAAGAAACAAATTATTTTTTCAAAATGTCAAAGTATCAAAAAAAACTTATAAAACATATTAATGATAATCCAAATTTTATTAAACCAGAGTCTAGAAAAAATGAAATATTAGGTTTTTTATCAAAAAATTTACAAGATTTATGTATATCAAGACCTAAAAAAAGATTATCATGGGGAATAGAACTACCATTTGATAAAGATTACGTTACATATGTTTGGTTTGATGCTTTAATAAATTATATATCTGCAATTGGATGGAATTCTGACAATAATAAATTTAATAAATTTTGGCCTGCAGATTATCATTTGATGGCTAAGGATATACTAACAACTCATTGCGTTTATTGGCCAACGATGTTAATGGCATGCAATATTCAATTACCTAAAACTATTTTTGCTCATGGGTGGTGGTTAATTGATGATATGAAAATATCTAAATCAATAGGCAATGTAATTAAACCACTTGATTTAGCCAATAAATATGGTTCTGATGCCCTAAGATATTATCTTATGAGAAATATGGTATTAGGTCAAGATGCTTCATACTCTTATGAATCTTTTATAAAAAGATATAATTCAGATTTAGCAAATGATTATGGCAATCTAGTAAATAGAGTTCTAGTTTTAATAGATAAGTATTTCAATGGAAAAATTCCTAAAAGTTCAGAATTTGATAATAATGATTTAGATTTAATAGCAAAAGCAAAAGAATTGCCTATTCAAATTATTGAAAACTATAATAATTTTAAATTACATGATGGAATTGAATTAAATATTAAATTATTTAGATTAATCAATAAATATTTAGAAATAAAATCTCCATGGAAAACTATAAAAACGAATAAAACTAATACAGCAACAACTCTATATGTTGCTATTGAGATTCTAAGAATTGGGACAATACTCATAAATCCAATTATGCCTAATAAATCTTCACAAATACTAAAATCTATTGGTGCAGAAAAAAATCAAAATTATACTTTTGGAAATTTAAAAGCTAATACTCCAATTAAAATTTCAAAAAATATATTTCCAAAAATTATTGATGAATAATATGTATTTAATAGATACACACTCTCATATTTATTATGATACCTACAAAAATAATTTAGATGAAATTATTAATAGAGCTAAAGATAATAATATTAAAAAAATTATTTGTGTAGGTGTAGATTTAAAAACTTCTGAACAATCAATAAAAATAGCAGAAAAATATAATTGTGTATATGCAACAGTAGGCTACCATCCTCATGACTCTCAAAAAATAGACAAAAATTACTTAAAAGAAATAGAAAAATTATATTCACATGATAAAGTAGTTGCTATTGGAGAAATAGGATTGGATTATTATTACAAACATAGTCCAAAAAAAATACAACAAAAAATTTTCAATGAACAATTAGAATTAGCTAAGTCATTAAATGCACCTGTAGTTATACATAATAGATTATCTGATGCTGATTTATTAAATTCATTAAAAGAACAAAAAATAACAAATGGAGTCATTCATTGTTTTGCAAGTAATTTGAATTTTGCTAAATCAATCATTAATTTAGGTTTATTTATTTCATTTACAGGATTAATTACCTTTGTAAAAGATTTAGAAGAAGTTGTAGAAAAAATATCTATAAATAATATAATGATTGAAACTGATTCTCCATATTTAACCCCTATTCCAAATAGAGGGAAAACAAATGAACCTTATATGGTTAAATATATTGCTGAAAAAATTGCATCAATAAAAAAAATCCCCATCGATGATGTTATAGAAAAAACTACATTAACGGCAAATAATTTCTTTGGAATCTAAAATACCTATAAAAAAATCATGGGGACAAAACTTTATAATTGATAATAATATTATTAATAAAATTATAACCATAATAGATCCTAAGAAAGATGACAACATATTAGAAATTGGGCCAGGAAAGGGAGCAATGACTATTCCCTTAAGTAAATATGTCAATACTATAACAGCAATAGAGATTGATCCTCTATTAACAAAATATTTAAATAATAAAAAAATTACTAACTTAAAAATTATTAATATAGATATATTAAAAATTAATATTAATCAACATAAAAAATACAAGATAATTGGTAATCTTCCATACTATATATCGAGTCCTATAATTTTTAAATTTCTCAATTACACTAATTGGGATGAAATGATTATTATGGTACAAAAAGAGTTAGCTGAAAGGATTATTTCAAAACCACAAAATAAAACTTATAGCAGAATAAGTGTTTTAATACAAACTTTTTGTAAAATAGATACTATATATCCAATTTCAAAAAATGTTTTCAACCCAAAACCAAAAGTTGATTCTTGTATAATAAAATTAAAAAAGAATAATATCAATTATAATATTGATAAATATTCAAATTTCATAAAACAATGCTTTAGTCAAAGAAGAAAAAAATTAAAGAATAATCTTAAAAAAAATGAAAATAAAGAAATAATACAAACAATTGGTGATAGGCGTGCTGAAGACATCAGTGTTGAAGAATACATAAAAATATTTAAAAAATATATTCTTTGATACCAATTAATTTGTTATTAAGATATTGGGCTAAATAATTAAATTAATTTATAAATTAATGGTAAATAAAAAAGAAAAAGATAATAAAACAAAAAAAACTGTAAAAAAAGCAGTGAAAAAAGTTGAAAAACTAAAGGCTACAGAAGAAAAAAAATCTACTAAAGAACAAAAAGAGCCTATTAAAAAGAAAAGAGTAAGAAAAAAGCCAACTAAAGCTGAACAAGCTATATCTAAAATTGGTAGTGATGCAAATCGTTCGCTAAGTAAATATTTACAAGAAATAAGTAATTATGAACCATTATCTCCTGAAAAAGAAGTAGAGCTTGCATTAAGAGTCAAAAAAGGAGAACGCAGAGCTTTAAAAGAATTAACTGAAGCTAATCTTAGATTTGTTGTAAGCGTAGCAAAAGATTATCAAGGACAAGGTTTGCCACTAACTGATCTTATTAATGAGGGAAATCTTGGATTAATTAAAGCTGCTGAAAGATTTGATGAAAGTAGAGGTTTTAAATTTATTTCATACGCAGTATGGTGGATTAGACAATCAGTACTTCAGGCTTTAGCTGAACACTCTAGAATTGTTAGGTTGCCATTAAATAGAGTGGGTACTATTAGTAAAATAAATAAAGCATCTGCAAAATTAGAGCAAGAATTTGAGAGATCTCCAAGAGCAGATGAATTAGCGCATCAACTTGATATGAAAATCACTGAAGTAAATGATGCTCAAAGGATTGCAAGGAGACATCATTCACTTGATACTCCGTTTTCCGATGATGAAAAAAATTCTCTTTTAGATGTTATTTCTGATCGAAATGTTGATGATCCAGATAAAGAACTACATATGAGTTCTTTAGAAAAAGAAGTAAGAAATTCATTAGATACATTAAAAGATAGAGAACAAGATGTAATAAAAATGTATTTTGGAATCGATCGTGAATATGCACTAACTTTAAATGAAATTGGAGAGGAATTTGGTTTGACAAGAGAAAGAGTAAGACAAATCAAAGAAAAAGCTATTAGAAGATTAAGACATAAATCTAGAAGTAAAAAACTAAGATCATACTTGGGATAGAAGGAGGTAAGGATATTTGGTAAGTATAAAAGTAAAAGATGGCGAGCCTTTTGAAAAAGCATTAAGAAGGTTTAAAAAGAAATGGGAAAAGGCTGGAATTTTAAGAGAATTTAAAAGTAGAACATATTACTTAAAACCAAGCGAACTTAAAAAAATCGCTAAATCAAAAAAGACTAAAAGAAGATATTAATTTTTAAAAAACAAATAATAACTAAAGTCCAACCTGGTTCAGGTTGGACTTTTATTTTTATAAAATGAATCTAATAAAAAGTATTTCTGGAATAAGAGGAATTTACAATAAAAATTTCGATAATAAAATTGCATCAAACTATGCCAATTATTTTTCTAATATACAAAAAAAAGGCGACATCTTATTAGCAAGAGATACAAGACCTCATGGAATTAATATCTACAACAGTATACTAAAAACACTCACCCTAATAGGAAGAAATGTTATTAGCTGCGATATAATTCCAACACCTACAGCACAATTCATAATCAAAGAACAAAAATTAGCTGGAGGTATAGTTATAACAGCAAGCCATAATCCAATTGAATGGAATGGACTTAAATTTTTAGATAGTGATGGATGTTTTTTAAACGCTAATAAAATGGAAAAACTATTATCTGAAGATTCTAAATCAAATAGAAATAATACAGGCCGAATCATTGAATCTAAAAATGCTTACCAAAATCATATTCAAAATGTTTTAAAACTCGATTGTATTAATATTGATATAATCAAAAGTAAAAATTTCAAAGTAGTTGTTGATACTGTTAATGGTGCTGCATATAAAGTGTTACCAGAACTTCTTAACGAATTAAATTGTGATGTTGTTAAAATACATTGCAGTAATAATGGAATTTTTCCAAGGGGAACTGAACCTATCCCCTCTCATCTTAAAGACCTATCAAAATTAGTCACTGAAAACAATGCTGATATTGGATTTGCAACAGACCCTGATGCTGACAGACTTGCAATTGTAGATAATCTAGGAAATCCCATTGGGGAGGAATCAACTCTAGTCTTAGCATTAGAATCATATCTTAAATATTATCAAGATTCTCAAAAGGTTGTAACAAATCTTTCTACTAGTATGGCAATAGATGTTATTGCACATAAATACAACTCCATTGTTGAACGTTCATCAGTAGGTGAAATTAATGTTGTAGAAAAGATGAAAGAAATTGGCTCTACAATTGGTGGTGAAGGTAATGGTGGTGTTATTCTAAAAGAATCACATCTTGGACGTGATTCACTTGTAGCATCAGCACTCGTACTCAATCATTTAGCACAATCAGATATTCCTTTTGATGAAATTTTAAATTATATTCCACGCTTTGTTATGATTAAAGATAAAAT
>CETH01145421.1_pt1 | contig 13829 bp, 19 predicted proteins | sample 361461 | NCBI WGS metagenome assembly CETH01 (sample SAMEA2622695, study PRJEB7988) | marine metagenome | isolation source: saline water (ENVO:00002010), including
TTGATGAATTAGCTAGAGAACTAGATTGAATTATGGTTGCAAAACTATCTACAATAAAAAGAAAAATTAAAAATGGAGAGAAACTTGGCTTCTCTGAAAGAGCAAGAGCGGTAAATAAAGGTTTATTACCAAGCAAAGCCAAAAAAAGAAAAAATGCTAAAAAATAGAATTATTCCTTGTTTAGATGTTAAAAATGGTCGAGTTGTAAAAGGTATTAACTTTGTCGATCTAAAAGATGCAGGAGATCCAGTTGAACAAGCTCAAATTTATAGTGATGGTGGAGCAGATGAAATTTGTTTTTTAGATATTACAGCGTCAAATGAAAATAGAGATATTATTTATAATGTTGTCAAAAAAACTTCAAAGAAATGCTTTGTTCCTTTAACAGTAGGTGGGGGGATTAGAAGTGTTGAAGATATTTATAAACTACTTAATTGTGGTGCTGATAAAGTTTCAATTAATACTGCTGCGGTTGAAAATTCAAAAGTAATTATTGATGGTTCAAAAAAGTTTGGGTCACAATGCATTGTAGTTGCAATCGATGCAAAGAAAAGTGGAGATAAATGGGAAGTATTTACTCATGGAGGAAGAAATAATAGCAGTATTGATGCATTAGATTATGCAAAACAAATGGAAGGAAATGGAGCTGGTGAGTTATTAGTGACTTCCATGGACAGGGATGGAACACAGGTTGGTTATGACATTGATTTAATGTCAAAAATTTCATCCAGGGTAAATATTCCAGTTATTGCATCAGGAGGCGTAGGTAATCTCGACCATTTAGTTGATGGAATTAAATTGGGAAAAGCCAGTGCGGTTTTAGCAGCTTCAATATTTCATTATGGGAAACATTCAGTGAGAGAAGCTAAGGAATATTTGGACTCAAAAGGAATACCTGTTAGAATTTGATATGTTAGAAACTTTTGAAAGTTTAATTAAGCTTGTAAGACAACGAAAATCAAAACCTAAAGAGGGCTCTTATACAAATAACTTACTTAAGGATAAGGTCTTGAGTAAATCGAAGGTTTTAGAGGAAATTAACGAACTAATTGAAGCTGTAGAAAAAGATTCTAATAAAACACATGAAAGTGCGGACGTCCTTTATCATCTTATCGTTTACTTAGAGGCGAACGATATCAAAATTGAAGATGTAATGGATGAACTTAATAATAGGAGAAAATAGAGAGGATGACGCATGAAACATGTAACCAAAAAAAGACATATCGCTAAAACTTTAACTTGGCGAATTCTAGCTACTACTGATACATTTTTGATAGCTTGGTTTATCACCGGTGAGTGGAATTGGGCAGGGGCTATTGCAGGAATGGAAGTAATAACCAAAATGTTTTTATATTATTTTCATGAAAGAGCTTGGTATAAGTATATAAAGTTTGGACTTGTTGAAAAATAATGATAATTTTTACATATTAGTTTTTTCATTATGAGTTATGACAATAATAATATTTTTGCAAAAATTTTAAGGGGTGAAATACCTTGTAAAAAAATTTATGAAAATGAATTTATTTTATCTTTCCATGATATTAATCCACAAAAAAAAATTCATGCCTTAGTAATTCCAAAAGGAAGATATGTTGACTTAGATGACTTTAGTATGAATGCCTCTACAGAGGAGATGGTTGGTTTGTTGAAAGGAATTAATACTGTAGCAAAAATGCTAGAAATTTCCACAGATGTTGGAAAAGGGTACAGAGCACTAGCTAATATAAGTGAACACGGAGGCCAAGAAGTACCTCATTTACACTTTCATTTATTTGGAGGTGAAAGAGTTGGTAAAATGGTTGAGTGAATAAAAAAGTAGATAGAAATTATTTAGAAATACAATCAATTAATGATTTAATTGGATCAGAAAATCCCTCTAATGAATTTATCATAGAATTAGTAAATCCACCTGATTTTCAATTAAACAAATTCTTTTATAAAAATGTTGGCAAAAAACATCATTGGGTCGATCGACTAGTTTGGACTGATAAACAGTGGACTGATTACATTGATAATAAAAAAGTAAAAACATTTGTTTTGAAGAAAATGAATGATTTAGTTGGATATTATGAGCTTATTTTACATTTAGATCAAAATGAAACTGAAATAGCATATTTTGGAATATTAGAGGAGTACCAAAATCAAAAGCTAGGTTCATTCCTTTTAACTTCTGCAATTAAAAATTCCTTTTCATTTAATCCTAATAGAGTTTGGGTACACACATGCTCATTAGACCATAAGAATGCCTTAAAAAACTATATATCTAGGGGAATGAAAATCTTTAAGAAAGAAACAATAAAAATTTAAATTAATTTTGTATTGGTAACTTAAATAAATTTTTTTCCAAATTTTTGTTTTTAGCTATAGAATAAAGAAAAGTGATCGATAAGTTTTGATAAACATCTACTGTTTGCCATCCTATAAGATTCGATGTTTCTTTGTCAAAAAAAACGTTTATTTCAATGTCTTTTTCAAGAAACTTGAAATTGACTAACTTTTTATCAATAATTTTTTCCTCCAATGTTTTAATTTTACTAATTAAAAAGTTTTTATCTAAAATCAGATTTAAAGGTGTTTTTTCTAGAGGATAGATGTAGTAACTATTATTTGTTTTAATTACTAATGATCTACCGTTTGAAACCAAAACTTTATTATTTTTTAAGTCATATTTGCAAAATATTTTTTTTGGATATTTAATTGTACAATTACCATTCTCTAGTTTTCCATTAATATTTTGCTCAAAATTAAAAGATACATTTTGGGTATTTTGAAGATTTTGAATAATTGTATCTTTAGTTACTGAAGCTGAAGCTTTTGAAATTAGAAAAATAAAAAAAATAACGGTTAAAAAATTTCTCATTAAAGAACTTCACGTTTTCCAACATGATTTGCTTTACTCACTATTCCTTCAGTTTCCATCATATCGATTATTCTTGCTGCTCTATTATAGCCAATTTGAAGTTTTCTTTGTAAAAGCGAAGTTGAGGCTTTTCCTTCAGATTTAATAATATCTACTGCAGACTGATAAAGCTCATCTTTTTCGTTTTGATTTTTTGAATTTTCATTTATTTCCTTTTCGTCTGCAAAATTAAGTATTTCATCAACATAATCTGGTTCTGCTTGTGACCTAAGAAAGTTATTAATTTTTTCAATCTCAATATCTGAGACAAAAGGAGCATGAATTCTTATAATTCTATTAGCAGAAGACATATATAACATATCCCCTTTGCCTAACAATTGTTCTGCTCCTTGTTCACCTAAAATTGTTCTACTATCAATTTTAGAAGTAACCTGGAAAGAAATACGTGTAGGAAAATTTGCTTTAATAGTTCCAGTGATAACATCAACACTAGGTCTTTGAGTAGCCATGATAATATGTATACCAGCAGCACGAGCCATTTGAGATAATTTTTGTATATAATTTTCTATTTCTTTTCCTGCAACCAACATTAAATCTGACATTTCATCAACGACAACAACTATGTATGGCATTGGTAATTTATGTTTTGTGTTGTAACCATCTATGTTTCTAACACCTTCTTTAGTCATAAGTCTGTATCGGCTTTCCATTTCCTTTACCACCCAGCCCAAAACAGACGCAGCTTTTTTTGCTTCTGTAATAACAGGACATATTAGATGTGGTATTCCTTCATAAGTTGAAAGTTCAAGCATTTTTGGATCGATTAAAATAAATTTGCATTTTTCAGGAGTAAGTCGATATAGAAGTGAAAGAATTATTGTATTTATACAAACTGATTTTCCTGACCCGGTTGTTCCAGCAATTAATAAATGTGGCATTGAAGTTAAGTCACCAATTATAGGAGATCCAGAGATATTTTTTCCAAGAGCAATTGGCAGTTTAATTTCTTTCTTTTTAAAATTTTGATTATTTAAAATTTCACTTAAATATACATTTTCTCTTGATGAATTGGGTAATTCGATACCGATTGTATTACTTCCTGGAATAATCGAAATACGTGCTGACTCAGAACTTGTATTTCTAGCAATATCATCAGAAAGATTTATAATTTTTGAGACCTTGACCCCAGCGGCAGGCTCAAATTCATTGAGTGTCACTACAGGACCATGACTTACTTTTTTTATAGTTCCACTAACACCAAAATCTAATAGGATCTTTTCAAGAAAATTAGGATCACTATTCTCTTTTTTAATTGAATTCTCTCTCTCCTTTTTAGATGGTGTCTTAAGCAACTCAACAGAAGGCAACTTGAATTTTATCTCTTTCGAAGAATTAATTTTTTCTGATTTTATAAAAGGTAAATCTTCTTGTATTAAATTTTTAATTTCATCCTGAGGAATATATTCATTTATTATTTCATTTTTGTTAGTGTAATTTTTTTCTTCCTTTTTAAAAATATCTTTTAAAAAAAAATACAAATATTTAGGGCTAAATTTTATACTTAATAAAAATAAGATTATAATTATTATAGCTAATATATAGTAAGATATAGTTTCGTTAGAAGCCATTACTTTAGAAATAAAAGTTTGACTCAGATAATTACCTATAAAACCACCATTTCCATTAATATAAAGTGAAAACGAATTTTTATAAAAAAAATTAAAAAATAAAGAACCTATAAGTGAGTATGGGACGATATAAAAAATATTTTCTATAATTATAAATAATTTTTTTTTTTTAAATACCAAAACACCTGTCAAAATTAGTGTAAAAGGAATTAAATAAGATATAAGACCAATTGATTGAAAAAATAAGTCTGATGTATAACTTCCTTGAAAGCCAAAAATGTTGTCTATTTTTGTATTTTCTGGAAAAATAAAATTTGGATCACTTGGTGAGTAAGAAATTAAAGCTAGAAATAAAAATAATCCAGCACAAGAAATTAAAAAACCTACAATTTCTATAAGCCTTTTTATAATAAAAATTAATACCGAGTTAGTAATTTTTTTTAAATCCATATTGATGAATCAAATTTAATACTTTGTATCATCTAATTTTTATTGTTAAAATTAAAAATATTATGAAAGTATGTATAATTGGTAGTGGATTAACAAGCTTGTCTTTAGCTAAAATTTTAGCGGACATGCGCTTAAATGTAGATATATTTTCAGACTTAAATTTAAAAAAAATTGATAAATATAGAACTTTAAGTATTTCAAAAAATAATTTAGATTTTTTTAATTCAAATATTTTAAACATTAATAGATTTGTATGGAAAATTTACAAAATAGAAATTTACAGCGAAAATTTAAAAAATGAAAAAGTATTAGATTTTAAAAATAATCAAACTGAACTTTTTTCAATAATAAAAAATTATAAATTGTTTGATCAACTTATAAAAGAAATAAAAAGCAATAAATTAATCAAATTAAAAAAAAATTCACAAATAAAACCTCAAAAATTAAATGATAATTACAACTTAGTTATTAATTGTGATTCAAAAAATTTAATTTCAAAAAAATATTTTTATAATAAGGTAAGTAAAAATTATAACAGCTTTGCATATACAACAATTATAAATCACAAGAGACTTAAAGATAATAATACTGCGACTCAAATATTTACTAAAAAAGGCCCATTAGCTTTTTTACCTATTTCTGATGAAAAGACATCTGTTGTATACTCTATAAGAAATCCAAAAGAGATTAATTTTGAAAACTTAATAAGAAAATATAACAACAAATATTCTATTATAAAGGTTAATCATATTTCAAAGTATGAATTGAAATCATCTAATTTAAGAAAATATTATAATAAAAATATTTTAGCATTTGGTGATATGCTTCATAAGTTACATCCATTAGCTGGTCAGGGTTTTAATATGACAATAAGAGATGTAAAACTTTTATCTGAATTAATAAAATCTAGAATAGAAAATGGTTTAGAAATTGACAGTTCTATTTGTGAAAATTTTGAAAAAAAAATAAGACACAAAAATTTTCTTTTTGCTAATAGTATTGATTTTGTCTATGAGTTTTTTCATTTAGAAAGTAAATTTAAAAATTCTTTGTTTAGTAAATCTGTTCAGTTTATTGGTAAAAATAAAAATTTGAATAATCTCATCACAAGATTTGCTGATGATGGATTAAATATTTAATTTATTGTAAAGTTGAGTTGTTAAATTTATCAAATGTATAAGTTGTTAGAATTTCTGCAATTTTAGTTTTTCTAATCTCTAAATTTTGTGTTTCAAGTAAAGCCTGCTTTTCCTCAAGAGTAAAAGGTGATGCCATTGCAAGAGCATTTATGGTTTCATCCAATTTTTGTTTCTCCAATTGTTTCCAATTAATTACAAAACCTCTTTTTTCAAATAATGATTTAAAATTTTTGAATATTAGTTCTAGATCTGAAAATTTAATCTCTTCCTTCTTTTCTTTTAGGTCATCATGATATTCATCAAAAGTAACTTCACATTCTCTATATTTTTTTTTAGATTCAATCTCATTTAAGATGTTAAATCTAATTATTCCTTTGAGTTCTATTAAAAATCTTCCATCATCTGACTCTTTAAAACTAGTTATTTTTCCTAGACAACCAACACGATATAGATCATTGGATATATCAGGTTTATTTTTAATATTCTTTGGCTGAATAATCCCAATAAACTTATTTGATTTCATACTATCATTAACCATATCAATATATCTGGGCTCAAATATATTTAGCGGGACTGAGGTTTTTGGGAAAATTATAAAATTGCTTAAAGGAAAAATAGGAATTTTTTTTGGTAAATTCATTATATCTATTAGTATATATATTAATTATTTTATGTCTAAAATTAAATTTTATTAAATGCAAAATCAACAAGAAATTATTAAAAATGTTTCTTCTTTAATTGAGAAAAAAAAATATCTTAATGCAAAAGATATCATGTTTAATTATTTGAAAAAATCTCAAAATATAAAAATAGGAACAAAATTTTATTTTACTCTATATTTAATTTTTGATGGCTTGAAGGAAACCAGGAACGCAAAAAAATACTTAGAAAAATGTTTTAAAATTGATCAAAATAATCATATCGTGTTAAATAATCTAGCAAATATTTTTTTGAAAGAAGGAAATATTTTTAAAGCTGAAAAATATTATCTTAAATCAATAAGTCTAAAAAAAGATTATCTTTTAGCAATTATCAATTTAGCAATACTGTACCAAAACCTAGGGAGATTGGATGAGTCAAAAAAATTCTATCTTAAAGCAATTGAACTATCTCCAAAAAGAATATCCATATACTTTAATTTAAGTAGAATTGATAATGATTTCATAACCACCAAAAAAATTAATTATATAAGTAATTTGATGAAAAATGAAAATATTGAAAATTCAGAAATGTCCCATGGATATTTTTTATTGGCTGAACATGCTAGAAAAAACAAGGATTATAATCTTGAAATAGATTATCTTAAAAAAGCTAATGAATATTCATTTAAATCAAATTTGAATGCAAACATTCAAACTTTGAACTATTGGAAAAACATAATTCCAAAAAGATATAATAATTTCAATTTTAAAAATGAGAATAAAAAAAACGAATTAATTAATATTAAACCAATTTTTATAGTAGGATTACCGAGGTCTGGATCTACTTTAGTAGAAGTATTAATAACTTCAGGCAACAAAGATATTATATCTTTGGGCGAGTCGAGTATTTTTAATGGAATAATAGCTAAAAAATTTTCAAAAGATCACGATAATTTAATTGATCTTGAAAATGTTAATAATAAAATTTTTGAAATATTTGAAAATAAAGATTTGAATTTAAGAAATTTGATATTTTTGGATAAATCATTAGAAAATTTTTTTTATATAGATGTAATTGTTAAAGTTTTTCCTAAAGCAATATTTATTCATACATTTAGAAATATTGAAGATAATATTTTTGCTATCTTTAAGCAATCATTAGAAAAATTGTCGTGGACCAATTCAATCGAGGAAATTTTAAATTATATAGATATATATTTTAATGTAATAGAATATTTTAAAAAAAAATATCCTGATAAAATTTATAGTATTCAACTTGAAGAACTTACGGATAACGTTGTGGAAACTTCAAAAAAAATTTATTCTATTTGTGAATTAAAATGGTCAGAAAAAGTTTTGAATTTTTATGAAAGAAAAGACTTAATAGTATCAACTGCTAGTAATGTTCAAATAAGAAGAGATATTTACAAATATGAAAATAAAAAATATGAACATTATAAAAATCTATTAAAAAATTTTTTAGTAAAATATAATTGGTTAAAATAAAATTATAAATTACTTGCATTTTAAAAATCCGCTATTTATACTCTTTTCTAATAAGCGGGCATAGCTCAGTGGTAGAGCGTCTCGTTGCCAACGTTATAAAACATCCAGAAGAATTGTTGTTAATACTGAGTATTTTAGATTTAATATTTATTCTGACACCCTCACGACACACTTAGGCTTAATTTTATTAATGTAGCACTCTATCAAATACTGTAATTTTAATGTGCTGATAATCATCCTGAATATCAAACTCTATTTGCATCTCGTCATCTGAGTCTAAAATTTTTCTTACCAAATCTACATATTTATCAATTCTTTTGTAAGAAAAATTACCTTTAAATATTTTTTCGAATCTTCTCATTCCTAATGCTCTGATATTTTTTTTATTTTCTTACCACTAGCATCTATATGGTTATGAACTTTTTCCATATAAGCAAACTTTTCAGCAATCTCCTGATCTGTCCAACCATTATCTTGCATCTGTTTTATTTTTTCAGGTGTTGCTTTTGGGTGGTTAATTGTATCAAGAATGTTTTTCATTAGTATAAATCTAGCATATCCTTTAATCGCGCCTTATATATGTTTATTTTAAACCTCATCTCATCAATTACTGAACGTTTAGGAAATTCTATTTCTATTTCAGGATGCTGTTTGTAAATTTGATTTAGTTGATTTAAATATTTCTCATATTTTGAGAGTAGATTTGTATTCAGTTTTCTAGTTCGCATTCTTCTGTAATCTTTCTGATCCGATGGTGTTCTAGAACCACAATATGCACAGTTATCTAACATTATATCTGTTCTTTTATTGCAAGATAAACAATTAAAGAACTGATTAAAATGACCTTTATAACTCATTAATAAATTTATATATTATAAAAAATTTATATGGAAGAATTAAATCTTATTTCAATTTTTGCAGGCTTCTTTATTACCCTTTGTTTCTATGTATTGATTATAAATTCAGTAAATGAAGATAATTTTAAGATCATATTTATTAAAAAATTTATAAATTATTTTTTTTTATTATTGTTAGTAATTTCATTAATAGTTTTTGCTCGTATAATCTATATTGAAGGCTGGTTTTCTATACTTAGGGCTTTAATATCAGCTTTACTAATTCTATTTTTTCCAACGGGAATATATTTTGGAATTTTAAAGGGAAAATGGAATTATATTTATCTAAATATTTTAGAATTCTTAAACTAAAATTCTTGGCACATTCTTGGCACAGTTCAATTCTAATTTATAACATTTTGCCTATTGCTTAATTATTAAAAAGCTAATACTTTCAATACTTATAGAACAAGCGGGCATAGCTCAGTGGTAGAGCGTCTCGTTGCCAACGAGAAGGTCGAGGGTTCGAACCCCTTTGCCCGCTCCATTAATGATTTATGAGTGATTTAATAAAAAAAAAATGTGTTCCTTGTGAAGGCGGGGTAATCCCGTTTGATATATCAGAAATACATAACTATCAAAAAAAAGTTGATGGTTGGGAATTAATTAAAAATGAAGAAAAAATCTTTTTCTTAGAAAAAGAATTTAAATTTAAAAATTTTTTAGAAAGTCAAAGTTTTGTTAACGATGTAGGAAAAATATCAGAAGATGAAGGACATCATCCAGATATTTTATTTGGATGGGGTTATGCCAAAATAAAAATCACTACTCATGCTATTAAGGGTTTGTCTGAAAACGATTTCATATTAGCAGCAAAAATTGATAAAATTATCAATGTTTAAAATGTCTAGTTTTAGAAAAAACTAACACAGTATTGGTATCATTAGCATACTTGATTATGTCTTTATCATTTACAGATCCAGATGGCTGTATGATCGCTGTAACTCCAGACTGAACTAACTTTTCTATACCATCAATAAATGGAAAAAATGCATCAGAGGCAGCAACAATGTTTTCAGATGGATTTGTAAATTTTTTCATTTTATTAATAGCAATTTGACAACTATCAATTCTACTTGGCTGACCAGAGCCTATACCTACAATACTTTGTTTACAAGCTAAGACAATCGCATTCGATTTTACATATCGACATATGTTAAAAGCAAAAATCAAATTTTTCATTTGTTCAGAATTTGGTTTAGTTTTTGAGACAATTTTAAAATTTTTTTTATTAAATTTAATCAAATCTTCATTTTGGATTAAAAGCGCATTATTTGAAGAATGTATCTTAAAATCTTTGTTTAATGAGAAAGTGCTTGCATCAATTAGCCTGATGTTTTTTCTTTTCTTTAAAATTTTAATTGCTTTTTTATCAAATTTATTAGCTATAATAACTTCTAAGAATATTCTATTTAATTTTAAAGCTAATTTTGAATTAACTTTAAAATTACAAGACACAACGCCACCAAAAGCACTTATAGGATCACACGCCAAAGCAGATTGATAACATTTTAATTTGTCTTTTATTATTGATACACCACATGGATTAGCATGTTTAACAATTACAACACCGATATTTTTTGGTAAAGACTTTGATATAGTTAAGGCCGCATAAATATCATTAAAATTATTGTAGCTGAGTTGCTTTCCATGTAATTGGTTTAGATTCAATGATCCGTCTAATGAATAAATAGCACTTTTTTGATGAGGGTTTTCTCCATATCTTAATTTTTTAATTATTTTAGAATGGAATATCTTTTTCTGTGGAAAGTGATTAATATTAATTTTATTAAAATAATTAGCTATAAGAGAATCGTAATAGGCAGTCTCAGAAAAAGCATCTTGAGACATTTTTTTTCTAAATTTTAAAGTTGTAGAACCATTATTTTTTTTTAGTTCATTTATTAATTCATTGTATTGATTTAATGAGGTAATAACTGTTACATCCTTATAATTTTTGGCTGCCGCACGGACCATAGTTGGTCCGCCAATGTCAATATTTTCAACAATATTTTGATGTTTAAATTTTTTATTAATTACATCTTCGAATGGATAAAAATTAGCAACTACAAGATCTATATTTTTAATATTATTATTTTTTATATCTTTTAAGTGTTTTTTATTGTTTCTTTTATTTAAAATTCCCCCATATATTTTAGGGTGAAGTGTCTTAACTCTTCCATTTAAAATTTCAGGAAAGTTAGTAAAATTTGAGATTTCGATTGCCTTAAATTTAAGTTTTTTGATCTTTTTATAAGTTCCATCGGAACTTAGAATTTCAATATTATATTTTTTTAATAAATTTAAAAGAGGCTTTAAATTTTCTTTATTTGATACTGAAATCAAAGCTCTTCTAATTTTACTCATTAAATTTTAATTAATTCCCATTTTATAAAGTTATTTTGAGAATTTGTTATCCCAGAAATAAATATATTTTGATTTTCGGTATATGTATTTTTCTTACCGAAATATAATCCATTATCAATATTAATTTCGTAATTTTCACAAGTAAATTTCCAACCTTCCTCTTCAAATTCAATAAATATTGATTTGTTATCTTGTGTTTTCATCGTTTTTGATAAAGGATTCAAATGGAAACGAAGATCAAATTTAAGATTTGGAATTATTTTTTTTCCTATTATTTTATCTATGCCAGTTAATCTATTATTTTCTGGTATAAATTCAATTTCACGTTCATAAAATAGATTATATTTTTTCAAGTATCCATCGTGAGCAACATTAATTTTCCAATAATTTTTTTCATTAATAATTTTTTTTTTTATTATCTTTAAGCCATCTGTGACCTCTAATTCTGAACTAGAGTTATTTTTGAATTTACATGATGAATTATCATCGATTACTAAAACATTATGTACTGCTGAAGATCTTGATAATTCATTTAATTTTTTATTTTTTTGACTATAATACCCAGAATTAGTAATTATTTTTTTTCCGTTAGAAACAAATTCAAAAGAAAGTGCTCCAGCTTGATATTTGTTTGAGAATTTTTTTAAAGGAGACGGTCCTACGTCCATAATAAGATTTATTTTTTTATTTCTTAAACTTACATAATCAGAAAACTCATAATCGTCATTTTTGAATGTATAGCCTAATCGCTTTAAATACAGATCAAACTCACGATTATTTGAAATATTATTACCATTAAATAATGGGTCAAAGTTTATATTTTTCCAAAAAAAAGCATAAGATTGGCCAAGATAAAATATATTTTCATTTATAAAATCAGGAATTTCTGTTTGTGATTCTTTAAACCATTCTCTAATTAGAATTAAATATTTAAGAAGAAAAATTGCTGAGTTAATATTTCTAGATTTCGGGAATCCAGAGTTATCGAGTGTATATTTTATATTTTTTTTTAATTGATCCAATCCTTTAATGATGAAATTCTTTTCATCATCATATGAAATACCTACTAGAATAATTGCTGAAATACCAATTAATTTGTTATGATTATTTTTTATTTTATCTAGTTGATTTAATAAATGTTGTGCTTGTTTTTGGATTATAAAATTAAAATCTATTTTGTATTGTTCATTACTTTCATCATAAGAAAGCTTACAATTAGAAAGCCATGAAATAATCCGTTTTGATGTTGTTTTAAAATTCCATGTCTTAAGGTTGTATTTATTATTGATTTCGATCCAATTTTTTATAATTTTTTGAACAGTTAAATTTGATGATTTTAAATCAAGACTAAATAGCCAAAAAAAATTATTCAACTTATTAATTTGTTTTTCACTTAATTTTTTATTTGTCCATACTGTCTCTAAAAAAAAATTATTTACGTCAAACTTTTTCGTTTGGATATTAACAACTGAAGACAATAAGTGTGTACTGGGTTTGTATAACAAATTTTTTGATGAAACTTTGGATATTTTTTTATCGTATAAAAAAGACCTAAGGTAAATTTGTCTAAAAATATCGAACATAATAGAAAAATTTTAATTTGATAAATTATACTGTTCTTAATAAATCAATATTTTTTTTTATATTTCCATCATTACTTTTAAAAATAGTTGTTCCAGAGACTATAATATTTGCTCCTGCTTCTATAGCTAACTTTGAATTTTCAAAATTAATACCTCCATCTATTTCAATATCAAAAGTCAATTTTTCTTTTTTACGAATACTTACCAATTCTCTGATTTTATTCAAAACCTCAGGCATAAACTTTTGTCCACCAAATCCAGGATTTACACTCATTATGAGAATTAAATCAATTTGATTTAAAAATTTTTTTATAATGTCAACTTTAGTTTCAGGGTTTAGAGAAACTCCCACTTTTTTTTTAAATTCTTTTATTTTTTCTATTGACTCTTGAAGATTATCAGTTGCTTCAGGATGTATAGTAATTATATCTGCGCCAGCTTTAGCGTATGTTTCAATATATTTGTGTACCGGAGAAATCATAAGATGTACATCAAACGGTATTGAAGAATTTTTTTTTAAGGCCTTTATTACAGGAGGACCAATTGTTAAATTTGGTACAAAGTGACCATCCATTACATCAACATGTATCATGTCAGCTCCAGCTTTATTAAGTCTTTTAATTTCATTACTTAACTGGCCGAAATCAGCCGATAAAATAGATGGTGAAATTTGTATTTTTTTCATTGATAACTAGAATAACTAGTATCAATTTTAAAATTTAATTGAATTAAAAAATTGGTAAATTTGTCTCGAAATTT
>CETH01184002.1_pt1 | contig 13827 bp, 14 predicted proteins | sample 361461 | NCBI WGS metagenome assembly CETH01 (sample SAMEA2622695, study PRJEB7988) | marine metagenome | isolation source: saline water (ENVO:00002010), including
ATCTTATGGTTGATATGGCTCATTTTTCTGGATTAGTTGCAGGTAAAGGTTATCCGAATCCATGTGACCATGCTCATGTAGTAACATCAACAACTCATAAAGTATTTAGAAGTGCTAGAGGTGGAATAATTTTAACAAATCACGAAGATCTTTCTAAAAAATTTAATACTGCTGTTTTTCCTGGTTATCAAGGTGGACCTTTAATGCATGTAATTGCTGCAAAAGCAGTAGGATTTAAAGAAGCATTGAAACCTGAATTTAAAGAATACATAAAAACTGTTCTAGCAAACGCAAAAATTTTAGCTGAAACTTTAAAAAACAATGGATTTAAAATCTATTCAGGAGGTACTGATACCCATCTAATGTTAGTAGATTTAAGACCGTTTAAAGTGAAAGGCAATGTTGCAGCTGAAAGTCTATCGAGAGCTAATATTACTTGTAATAAAAATGGTATTCCTTTTGACAGCGAAAGTCCAATGGTTACTTCTGGAATTAGACTTGGATCTCAAGCAGCAACAACAAGAGGATTCGGATTAAATGAATTTAAAAAAGTAGGTGACCTAATTACCAAAACAATAAAAGGATTGTCAGAAAACCCTGAAGATAACTCTGTAATCGAAGGTGAGGTAAGGAAAGAAGTTGTTAGCCTATGTTCGAAATTTCCTATATATAAGCACCTAGGTTAGTTTAAACTTATGATATGTCCTATATGTAAAAAAGGAGACACTTCTGTTGTCGATTCTAGACCCACTGAAGATGGGACAACTATTAGACGAAGAAGACTTTGTGTCTGTGGTCAAAGATTTACAACATTCGAAAGAGTCCAATTTAGAGAACTTACAGTTATCAAAAAAAATGGAAGAAAGTCATCTTTTGATAGAGAGAAATTATCTAAATCAATTTATGTTGCTTTAAAAAAGAGACCTATAGATACAGAAACTACTGAAAAGTTTATTTCAAAAATAAGCAGATCCTTAGAAGAATTGGGACAAAGTGAAATTTTATCTAACACTATAGGAACAATGGTAATGGAGGGATTAAAGGAACTTGATCCAGTTGCTTATGTTCGTTTTGCGTCTGTTTATAGAAATTTTAGAGAAGAGAAAGACTTTGTTCAATTTGTGGATAGAATAGATGTCTTTAAAAAAAGATAATCACAATTCATCAGAAAAAAAAATTATGAACTTTGCTATCAATTTAGCAGAAAATAACAAATATGTAACAGGAACAAATCCTTCTGTTGGCTGTGTGATCGTAAAAGATAAAAAGATTCTATCTTATGCCTCAACACATCAAGGGGGAAGACCACACGCTGAAAATATAGCTTTAAAAAAAAGTAAAAATAATAAAGGTGCTTATTTATTTTCAACACTTGAGCCTTGCTCACATCATGGAGTTACACCACCATGTACAAATACTATAATAAAAAATTCTATTAAAAAAGTTTATTATTCTATTGAAGATAAAGATCTTAGAACTTTTAATAAAACAAAGAAAATTTTAAATTCAAAAAAAATAATAGTTAAGTCTGGACTACAAAAAGATAGTGTTTTGAAACTGTATAAAGAATATAATTATATTAGATCTAAAAAAGCAGCATATATAATAGGTAAAATTGCAAGTTCATTAAATTTAAATATTTTAAAAAATAAAACGCCAATTACAAATGAACATTCCAAAAATGTTACACATATTCTTAGATACCAAAATCATGCAATATTAACTTCTTATAAAACTATTAATAGTGATAATCCTAAATTGAGTTGTAGATTAAATGGATTAGAAAATTTTTCACCTAAAATTGTGGTAATAGACAAAGATTTAAAAATTAAGATGAATTCGTATGTAGTTAAAAATTCTAAGTCAAATAAATTAATTATTTTTCATAATTCAAAAAAAATAAATAAAATTAAAATGTTAAAATTAAATGGTGTTAAATTAATTAATCAAAATGTTGAAAATAATAATTATTTTGATCTAAAAAAAATTATTAAAAAACTATACTTATTAGGATTACACAGAATCTTAATTGAAGCAGGCAGAGATTTAATAACAAATTTTATTAAAGCAGATTTAATGAATGAATTTTATTTTTTTAAAAGTGACAAAATTATATCAAACAGTGATAAAATAAATATATCATCACTGTTAAAAATGATTAATAAGAAGTATAAAAATAAAAAAAAAATTAATACTTATTTAGATAAAGACACACTTACACACTATTGTTAAAATGTTTAATGGAATAATATTTAATAAAGGAACTGTAACTAAAATTAAGAAAAGACAAAAAGGTATTAATTTATTTATAAAATCATCAATAAAAATATCTAATAAAAATCTTGGTATATCAATTTCTTGTGATGGTGTTTGTCTGACTTTGATATCTTATAAAAATAAAATATTAGAATTTTATTTATCTAACGAAACATTAATTAAGTCTAAATATAAAAATATCAAAAAAGGGGATGAAATTAATTTAGAAAAACCACTTAAATTTGGTGATCATATTTCTGGCCATATATGTCAAGGTCATGTAGATACAGTATGTTCTGTTCAAAACATTAAAAAAGTAGATAAATCAAATATTTTTGAATTTAAAATAAAAAAATTACTTAAAAAACAATTGGTTGAAAAAGCATCTATTTTAATTAATGGTGTTTCTTTAACAATATCAAAAATAAAAAAAAATTCTTTCGAGATATGGATTATACCACATACATTAAAACTTACTAACCTAATCACATTAAAAAAAAATGATTTAGTTAATGTAGAGATAGATATTTTATCCAAATATGTAAAAAAGTATATAAATGAAAAAAAATAATTTTAGTTCAATCGAAAGTATTATTAAGACTGTTAAAAAAAATGGAATGTACATACTTGTTGACGATGAGAGTAAGCATGAAGAGATGGAAAACGAAGGTGATTTAGTAATTTCTACATCGGCTGTAAGCCCGAAACATATTAATTTCATGGCAACGCATGCTAGAGGTTTAATTTGTCTTGCAATGGATAATACTCAATCGAAAAAAATCGGATTAACATTAGCATCACCAATAAATCAATCAAGAAGCAAAACTGCTTTCACATATTCTATAGAGGCCAAAAAAGGAGTGACAACGGGTATATCTGCTTACGACCGTTCCAAAACTATTAAAGTAGCTTCTAACAAAAATGCTAAGAAAAATGATATTGTGTCTCCAGGCCATGTTTTTCCTGTTATAGCTAGAGATGGTGGAGTTCTTGTAAGGGCAGGTCACACAGAAGCTTCGGTAGATATATCTAAACTTGCAAAAAAAAATAATTCTGCAGTAATTTGTGAAATTATGGCTGATGATGGCAAAATGGCCTCAGGAAAAACTTTATTTAATTTTGCTAAAAAACATAAATTAAAAATTGGTAAGATTGAAGATTTAATTGCTTATAGATTAAAGAGAGAGAAGCTTATTAAATTAAAAAAAACATCTTCAATTATTGTTCAAAAACAAAAATTTAAAATTAAAGTATTTGAAAACATATTAGATGGATCAGAAAATTTTGCTTTGATTAAAGGTACTTTAAAAAAAGGAGTTATTCCTAGACTTAGGGTCATATCTTCTAATGTTGTTCAAAATTATCTAATTAATCAAAAATTACCAAATTCATTTGATAAAACGATTAGTTATTTTAAAAAATACAATAACTGTGTACTTATATTTATAAGAGATCCAAATTTAAAATCAGTCACGCAAACACTTAAACAGTATAAAAGTAAGAGCTTTTATAAAAAAGGTCATGACAAATTGATCAGAAATTATGGTATTGGAGCTCAAATAATTAAATCCTTAAATATTAAAAATATGATACTTGTTACTAGATCAAAAAAAAAAGTAATAGGTTTAGACGGATACGGAATTAAGATAAAAAAACAGGAAATTATTAAGTGAAAAAAAAAATACTTATAGTAGTTGCAAGTTATTATGATAATATAGCAAAATCATTACTAAAAAGTGCAAAAATCAAAATAAATAAAAAGTGTAGTGTTACCACTTTTAAAGTTCCTGGTGCATTTGAAATACCAGTCACTATCTCGAAAAATATAAAAAAATTTGATGGATTTATTGCTCTAGGCTGTGTCATCAAAGGTCAAACACCACATTTTGATTTTATATCAAAATCAACAACTGATGCTTTAATGACATTATCAATTTTATCCAAAAAACCTGTCGGCAATGGGGTTATTACATGTCTAAATAAAAAACAAGCTATAGCTCGCGGCAATAAAGGATCTGAAGCAGCAGAAGCAGTATTGTCGGTTCTTTCTCAGTAAAATATGACAGTACAATTTTCTCCACAAAGAAATCCAAGAGTAATAATAATCCAAAAACTATATGGAAAACTTTTTAACAATGAAGAAAACATTTCTTTTCCAAAACATAGATTTAAAAAATTTATTAAAGATATTGTTAATGGAACATTAGAGAGAGAAGAACTAATTAATAATGAAATCAATAATCATCTAAACAACGATATTAAAATGAAAAATTTGGATAAGGTATTTCAAATTATAATAAAAAGTGCTATTTTTGAATTTTTGTATAAACCAAATACATCAATTAATATTATTATTAATGAATATCTTAAAGCTTCCAATTTTTTTATTGATGACTCACAAACTAAGTATCTTAATGCTATTTTAGATAAAGTTTCAAAAAAAATTAGAGTAAATAATGAATGAATTTGTTTTAATTCATAATTACTTTAAAAAATTAGCAAAAAATAATCCATCAGCATTAGATTTAAATGATGATGTTTTTTTTGATAAGAAAAAAAATATTGTTATTTCTCTTGATACATACGTGGAAGGAGTACATTACTTAAATTTTAAGTATCCAAACTTGGTAATTAAAAAATTACTAAGATCATCAATATCAGATCTTTTTTGCAAGGGTGTTCGTCCAAGTTATATTTTTATTGGTGCCAGTGGAAATAATAATTCTTTTTCAAAGAAAAATCTTAATCTTATTTCTAAAAGTATCATGCAAGAGCAAAAAAAATATAATTTTCAATTATCAGGAGGTGATACAACAAAATCAAAAAAAACATTTTTTACAATTGTTAGTCTAGGTTATTCAAAAAAAATAGTTTTAAGAAATAAGTGTAAAGATGGTGAAGATATATATGTTACGGGAAATTTAGGTGATAGCTTCTTAGGTCTAAATGTTTTAAAAAAAAAAACTCTTTTGAGTCATAAGGATAGAAAATACTTTATTAAAAAGTACTATATGCCTGAGTTACCATCAAAGATTATTTCAAATCTTTCAAAATTTGCTAGTTCTTCAATAGATATTTCAGATGGCTTATTTGCTGATTTGAGTAAACTCATTAATCAAAGTAAATTATTTTACAAAATCGAACTTAGTAAAATTCCCATCTCATCTAATATGAAAAATTATCTTGTTAAATCAAAAAAAAAGAAAATACATTTTATTTCTAAAGGGGATGATTATCAAATTCTGTTTACATCTCCAAAATCTAAAAGAAACTATATAAAAAATTTTTTTAAAAGCATGAATCAAAAAGTGTCTTTAATTGGTAATTTAACTAAAGAGAACAAGATTAATCAAATTCTATATAAAGGTAAGCTTTTAAAACATGCATTAAATGAGGGATATTTTCACAATTTCTCATGAAGTTAAACATTGCGTTTTATAGGATATTTTGTATTACATTGATTTTTTAATTTTATTTAACAAAGGATCTAATGAACTTATCAACAGAAACAATATTACTTTATATTATAGGGGCTGGGTTAATATCAATTGTATACGGATTTATTACAGGTAGAAATATCCTAAATTCAAGCGCTGGAAACGCAAAAATGGTTGAGATAGCATCAGCTATTCAAGAAGGTGCCAGAGCTTATTTAAATAGACAGTATAAAACTATAGCATTAGTTGGTGTAGTTGTTTTAATAATAATTTCTGTTGCATTTAGTCCTTTAGTTGGTCTTGGATATTTAATTGGTGCTGCTTTATCTGGTATTGCTGGTTATGTTGGAATGCTTGTTTCTGTTCAAGCAAATGTAAGAACAGCAGAAGCATCAAGAAAGAGTTTAGCAAGTGGTTTGTCAATTGCTTTTAAATCTGGAGCTGTAACTGGTATGTTAGTTGCGGGTTTAGCATTATTATCAATTGCAGTTTATTATTACTGTCTTGTAAAAATTGGAATTGATGAGAGAGAAATTGTTAATGCTCTTGTTGCCTTAGGTTTCGGTGCGTCTCTAATTTCTATTTTTGCGAGATTAGGTGGCGGTATTTTTACAAAAGGTGCTGATGTTGGAGCAGATTTAGTTGGAAAAGTTGAAGCTGGCATTCCAGAAGATGATCCACGAAATCCTGCGGTGATTGCAGATAACGTTGGAGATAATGTTGGAGATTGTGCTGGTATGGCTGCAGATCTGTTTGAAACGTATGCAGTTACAATTGTAGCAACTATGGTTTTATCTTCAATATTCTTTGTTGGTGATTTTAATATGATGATTTATCCTCTAGCAATTGGAGGTGCTTGTATCCTTACATCAATATTAGGAACTTTTTTTGTAACCTTAGGAAAAGATAAAAATATTATGAAAGCAATGTACAAAGGTTTTATAATTACTGCTATAAGTTCATTAATCATATTATTTCCAATAACAAAACATGTAATTGGATTTACAACTGAATATGTTGTTAACAATAAATCTTTTACAGGTTTAAGCTTATACTATTGCGGCATAATAGGTTTAGTTATAACTGGTTTAATTATTTGGATAACAGAATATTACACAGGAACAGATTATAGACCTGTTAAAAGTGTTGCCCAATCCTCAACAACAGGTCATGGAACAAATGTAATTCAAGGATTAGCTGTTTCTATGGAAGCTACTGCAATCCCTGCATTAATAATTGTAGGAGGAATTTTATTAACAAACCATATTGCAGGGTTATACGGTATTGCTATTGCAGTAACGACTATGCTAGCTCTTGCCGGAATGGTAGTAGCATTAGATGCATACGGTCCTGTAACAGATAACGCTGGTGGAATTGCTGAAATGTCAAATTTACCAAAAAATGTGAGAAAAACTACTGATGCTCTCGATGCAGTTGGAAACACTACAAAAGCAGTTACTAAGGGCTATGCTATAGGCTCAGCAGGTTTAGGAGCTTTGGTATTATTTGCTGCTTATACTGAAGATATAAAACATTTTTCAAAGGAAGCTGGATCAAATTTAGAGGGAATTATTGTTACTTTCGATCTTTCTAATCCTTTTGTTGTAGTAGGTCTATTAATTGGTGGAATGCTCCCTTACTTGTTTGGTTCAATGGGTATGCAGGCTGTTGGAAGAGCAGGTGGTGCTGTTGTTATTGAGGTACGTAGACAATTTAAAAAAATACCTGGTATTATGAAAAGAAAAGCCAAACCTGACTATGGACGATTAGTTGACTTATTAACAAAAGCAGCTATTAAAGAAATGATCATACCATCATTGCTACCAGTACTGTCTCCAATTGTGCTATATATAATAATTTATGCTATTGGAGGACAAGTTGCAGCATTGTCAGCAGTTGGCGCGATGTTATTAGGAGTTATTATTACTGGTTTATTTGTTGCTGTTTCAATGACAGCCGGTGGAGGAGCTTGGGATAATGCAAAAAAATATATAGAAGATGGAAAATTTGGTGGAAAAGGATCAGAAGCACATAAAGCTGCAGTTACAGGAGATACAGTGGGTGATCCCTACAAAGATACAGCTGGTCCAGCAGTTAATCCAATGATTAAAATTACTAATATTGTTGCATTATTATTGCTTGCCGTAATAGCAGGTTAATATTATTTATTTTTAGTAAAATTCCGCTGCCAGAGTTGAATCCAGTTTTCCGTTACTGAAGGTATATGTCTATTTATATGATAACTCAAAGATCCAATAGGTGATAAAGAAGGGATCTTTTTGTATATTTCATGTAGTGGTTTTTCAAAAGGATTGTTTTCTATTTCACCAATCATTCGTATTTTGTCCAAATTAGCTTTAAAAATATTTTTGGACATCATAAAAGTTAGTAATGTTTCATAAACAATTCTCCATCTATAATTTTTTCCAATATATATTGATGTATTATATGATGAGTCATAATAAAAAGGGTAGTCACTAGGACATAGAAATATATCTTCTTTGAATAACGTAGATAATCTTGAGTAAGTAAATATCATCTCTTCTATACATTTGGGTTCAAACAGGTAATCATCTTCTATAAAAAAAATTAAATCTTCTGAACTTTCAGCTAAATCACAACATTCAAGAAAAGTTCCACGGTTTCCTTTAATTTTTGATTTTGAAAAATTTACCTTTATCTTATTAAAATTAAAACTTTCTTTAATTTTATTATCAAAATGTTCGTTTGATTCATCTGATATTAAATTAAGGCAAATTTTTAAATTATTATTTTCTAAGAAATTATTGATACTATTTATTAAGCTTCTTAAACATGTAAAAATTAATTCTTCTTTATTTATATTAGGCACTATTCTTTTCCATCTTTCAGTTGAATTCCAAAGTTGATTATTAGGTGCGTATCTAAAAAAAATATCGAGTTTATTAATTTTACGATTTAAATCTAAATATCCATTAGATAAAAAATAAGTCTTATCGTTTAATAAAAAACTATTCTTGGAATCATTTTTATAATTTGGATTTACAAGATTTAGCGTTTCCTTATCTAAAGCGTACACATTTAAAAGTTTTAACAAAAATCTTTTAATTTTACTTATTTTTTTATATTTTCTTGGAAACATCAAAAATTATATTTAAAAATTTATATAATATATATATACAAATTATCATGATATTTTATGTTTATCTAATTATATCTAAAAAATTGAAAAAAAATGTATCATATGTCGGATACACTAATAATATCGAAAAAAGAATAATTCTTCATAATCAATCAAAAGGGGCAAAATTTACTAGAGGAAAAAAGTGGAAACTTATTTATTTTAAAAAATATTATACTAAAAGTATTGCTATGAAAGAAGAATATAAATTGAAAAAAAACTATAGGTTAAGAAAAAAAATTATATCTAATTATTTAATAAATGAAAATTTCCATATTACTACCGTATAAAGAAAATTATTCACCAATATATCCTGGAGCTGTTTCGATATTTATTAATGCTGTAACAAAATATAGTAAATTTAAAAAAAATACAAAAATTTTTGGAAACACCGATCTAAAAAAAAAATATTCTAATAATTATTATAATATACCGTTGGAAAAAAAATATTTTAAAAGCTCAACCAAAATATATTTAAATAATTTTTTAAAAATAGAAAATAAAAGAAAATCCAATATTATTGAAATACATAATAGACCTAACTACTTAAAGTCTTTAAAAGATTTAAAAAATCGAAAGTTTGTTCTTTACTTTCATAACGACCCTTTATCTCTTACCGGTTCTGAAAAAATTGATGAAAGAGTATTTTTGTTAAATATGTGTGATAAAATAATATTTAACAGTAATTGGACAAAAGATCAGTTTACTTCAGATCTTGACAAATTTTATAAAGGTTCACCAAAGCTAACTGTTATCCATCAATCAACTAGTCGTAAAAAAATTAATATCAATAAAAAGAAAAAAATAATTACATTTGTTGGAAAACTTAACTCCTCAAAAGGTTATGACTTATTTGGTAAAGCAACTATTAAAATTTTAAATGAGTATAAAGATTGGAATGTTCATGTTTTTGGGGATGAACCAAGAGAAAAATTGACGTTTAATCACCCAAGATTTATAAACTTTGGTTTCAAAAATCATTCTTATATATTAAAAAAACTTGAAGAGACGTCGATATCCATTGCGTGTTCAAGATGGAATGAGCCATTTGGAAGATCTAGCTTAGAAGCCTCAAGTAGAGGTTGCGCTGTAATAATTTCAGATAAAGGTGGACTAAAAGAGACTATAACAAACGCAATAGTAATTAAAGATTTAAACTATACCAATATATACAAGGCAATTAAATCTTTAATTTGTGATGCAAAAAAGCTCAGGGACATGCAAAAAAAAAGTTTAAAAAACTTTTACTTAACTGATAAATTTATAGCCAATATTATTGATGAATATAGAAATAACTTTTATGCAAATTCTTTAAAAAATACCATCAAAGGTAAAAAAATTATTCATGTCACAAACTTTAACTTAAGACATAATGCGAGATTATTTTATAATACAGGAAGAAGAATAAATAACGGACTTATAAGAAATCTTAATTCAGTAGTTACTTTAAGTGATAGAGACACAACAAGTTATGAAAAATCAATTAAAGATATAAGTGGTTCAAGGGCTTTAAATAATAAACTACTTGATATGACTACTAACTTTAAACCAGATTTAATTTTATTTGGTCATGCCGATATGATTACTAATGAAACAATATTAAAGATAAAGAAATTTTATCCACAGATAAAATTTGCTCAATGGTTTTTAGATAAAATGGATAGCAATGATTGGAGTCATAATAAAAAAAGATTTCTTCAAAAATTTAAGTTGATGGATGCAAATTTCTGCACAACACATCCGTCAGCTATAAATCTTGATAAAAAAATTTGTTTTTATATACCTAATCCTGTTGATAAAACTTTAGATAACCTCCAAATATTTAAAAATAAAAACTTTTTGTATGATATTTTTTTTGCTATGTCACATGGTGTTCATAGAGGTGTATTAAAACAAGGTAAAATAGATTCTAGAGAATTTTTCATAAAAAAACTAATGAAAATCAACAATAATATTAAATTTGATATATATGGAATGAATAACAAACAACCCATTTGGGCGGATGAATTTAAAAATAAAGTAAGACTCTCAAAAATGGCTTTAAATTTAAGTCAAGGAAAACCTCTCAAATATTATAGTAGTGATAGAATTGCACAATTAATAGGAAATGGAATTCTTACATTTGTAGAAAAAAGTACAAAATTAAATAGAATATTTAAAAATAACGAAGTTATCTTTTATTCAAATTTAAAAGATTTATCAAAGAAAATTGAGTTAATAATTAACAACGATAAACTTAGAATTAAAATTTCAAAAGCGGGTTACAATAAATATCATAAATATATGAATTCAAATATTGTGACTGAATATATGCTTAAAAAAATATTTAATATAAAAATACCTAAAAAATATTTATGGGAGGTATAGATTGATAATTCCTGTTTTAATGTATCATTCTATATCTAATGATAAATCTATATTATCAGTTACACCAAAAAAATTCGAAGAGCAGATAAAATTTTTGCATGATATTGGGTATAAATCAATTAATTTTAACCAAATAAATAGTAACATTCAAAAACCTATAATAATTACTTTTGATGATGGATACAAAGATAATCTTATTAATGCATTGCCAATACTAAAAAAATATAGTTTTGTATCTACAATTTTTATTGTTTCAGATTTTATTGGTAAATCAAATAACTGGGATATAGATCAAAAAGATTATGTACCTAAAGAACTACTTACTAAAAATGATATAATTGAATTAATAAGTCACGGAATGTCAATTGGTTCACATGGTAAAACGCATAGTTCTTTAATAAATTTGAATCAAAAACAAGTTCATAATGAAATTACTTATTCAAAAAATGACATTCAAAACTTTATTGGATCAAAAATAGAAACTTTTAGTTATCCATTTGGAAAAATAAATAAAATATCTGCAGAAATTGTTGATAAAGTATATAATTATGGAGTTACAACTGTCAGATCAAGATTTAATACACTTAAACATAAAACCAATTATATACCTCGCATACATATGTCAAACAACTTATCCAAGATCAAAATTTTACTTAAATTAAATACCTTTTACGAAGATATTAAATATAATGAAAAACAACTATATCTGTGATTGTAAGCATTATGATTTTTCTAATAAGAAATTTAAATATTGGGAAGATAGAAATGTTACAACAGATGAAATAACTATTGTTAAATATATAGAAAATTTAAATTTATCAGAAGATGCAAATATTTTACATGTTGGTGTAGGAAATTCTTATGTTTACGAAAAACTTAATAAGAAATGTAATCTCTATGGGATTACTATATCAAATAGAGAAATCAATAAGTCAAAATCATACAATGATAATAGTTACCAAGTTTTTTATTGTGATAAAATGTCTAAGAGCTTAGTTCAATTGTTCGAAAATAAAAAATTTGATATTATTATTGATAATAATCTTAAGTCATATTCATGTTGCAAAGTATCATTTCTTTTTATGTTTAATAATTTTGTAGAACTTCTTAATATTAATGGATTTATTGTTACTACTAGAATAGGTATGAATTGGGTGAAAACACTTAAACCCTCATTATCATTTAATTTTTCAGAATTTTTTCACTATAAACTAAAAGAACATGACGGAAATCAAGAAAATATTTTTACTTTAGATGAGGCAAAAATATTAAGTAAGAAACACTTTCTTGAGTTAAATTTTGACAATGAAATCGTTACCTTTAGAAAATGAAAATAATTGTCTTTAGAAATGATCGTATTGGGGATTTTCTAGTTTCATCATTATTGATAAATGATTTTAAAAAAAAAGATAAAAATTTTCATTTTACAGTGGTATGTTCCAATAAAAATTACTACTATGTAAAAAATTCGAAACTTGTTGATAATGTTTTACTAATACCTAGTAACTTTTTTGAAAGAATTGTTTTTTACTTAAAATTATTAAGAAAAAAATATGATATATCTATAGTTTTAGATGGAAAAAAAAAGTCAATTTTATCATCGATTATTTTAAGCAGCTCTAAAAAAATATTAATCACTAATAAAGCATCCTATAAAATTTTATTTCATTTTTTATTTTCAAAAATTATTCATATTTTGCCCAATGAAACAAGAATAGGTGAATTAAAAAAAGTCTCTAAATATTTAAATTTTAATTTTGATGATCAAAGTACTAAATATTTCAATAATCATAATTTAGTTACTGATAAGATCAAAACTTTCACAAATAATATTAAAGATTATAATATTTTTCATTTTGATGAAAAATGGATTTTTGATAAATATATTAAAACATATCAAAATATAGAGCCATCTAGAGATGATCTATTTAATTTTATAAAGGATATTTTAATTAAATCAAAAAAAGATCTACTAATCACCACAGGAAAGCATCAAAATTTCTTAATTAATTTTTTAAAAGAGCAATTCTCAAAATTTGATGAAAATATATATACTTATAAATTTAATAATCAAAATGTCTATATTGTTGATAATATTGATATTTTTAATTTAGAATATATCATTTCAAAGTCTTCAATTGTTATAACATGCGAAGGTACACCATCACACCTAGCAAATATGTATAATAAAAAAATAATTGCCATCATAGATAAAAGTGAAGCAAGAATTTTTTTTAATTGGACCGCGCATTTTACTCAAATTAGTTTATTGCCTAGAAGTAATTTTAAAGATATCTCAAGTCAAATTATCAAGAATTTATAGCTTGATTGCTTATATAATACGATTTTTTAGTATATTTTTCGTAATAAATTATTTTAATTAGATTGATCACATTTTAATTTTGTTTAAAGCATTATTTTTAAAGATATTTGCTTCTCTTATGTATCTTCTTACCATTTGTGTTGTCTTATGACCAGTCATTGCCATAATACTTCTTTCATCAGCGCCAGCTTCTGCTGCAACTGTAGCAAATCCAGATCTAAGACTATGACCTGCGAAATTTTTATTTTCTATACCTGCTAAATTTAAATATTCTTTCATTAATA
>CETH01011239.1_pt1 | contig 13825 bp, 6 predicted proteins | sample 361461 | NCBI WGS metagenome assembly CETH01 (sample SAMEA2622695, study PRJEB7988) | marine metagenome | isolation source: saline water (ENVO:00002010), including
TAGATGTAAATGATGATTTTGATGTAGATGATGATTTAATTATAACATCAGGATTGAGATTGAATATTGGTTTAAGTAATGCAGGATCTAATATTACAGAAGTAGAATCTTTTGGATTGGAAATTGGAACTCAAAATTCTGAAAGTCCTGATAGATTAGACTCCTCTTCATTTTTAGCTATTGCAACACCTGAATTAATTTTCCCTAATGATATTGGTATGGTTGTTAATGACCCTGATAAATCTTTTGGTGCTTCAGATCCAGCTAATAGTATAAAAATAGTGGATGTTGATGGATATAATACTATTAAGCAGGGTGAGAAAATTAGAATTAAGCTTCCATCTGAGCCAGAAGAGATGATATGGAATATTGATGATTTATCAAATGAAGAGATACAGGCTAATGGTTGTTTATCTAGTTTTACAATAAATGCATTAGAGGATAATAATAAAACATTTGTTTTTACTCCTGAGCAAGATTTAGGAGGTGATTGTTATATATCATTTGGTCCTGATTTAAAAGTAGTTGTACCAGATCAAAGTATCAGTGAGGATTTATTAGAATTTTCAGTAAGGACTAATATAGCTTCTGATTATAATATGATTAATTCGAAAACAGAAAATGGTAGTAGTAAATGTTTTTGGGTAGCTAAGCCAGATATTTATAGTACTTCTCCACAAATATTCTATTTTAATAGCGATGATATAGCCTATTCTATTAATGAAATTTCAATCACAGAAGATTTTAGTAATCCTGTTTTAAATACTATTTCTGATTCTATTTATTTATCTATTCCATCTACTCTACCTATAAAGTGGAATAGCGATGATAATTATATGGCTAAACAAGGAGGTAATACCAGTTCTGTATCAAGTATTGTAGAGTTTTCAGATTCTGATAGAACATTGATAATTCCAGTTTTAAATGATTTTGTAAGTGAAGAACCTCTTTTAATTTCTGGTTTGAGTGTCATACCAATTGAATTTGATAATCAAAATAGTACAGGCTCTATCCAAGTAGCCCTTACAGATCCTAATAATCCTAATTTTAGTGATATTCAAAATATATATGTTGGTCAAATTAGTTTTCAATCAGATCCTAATGAGCCTAATGTGATTTTAAAAGGTGATCAAAGCGCTGATAGTTATCATTTATCAGATATAGAAATATGTGATTTTTCATCCAATCCACAAATAGAAGATTCTTTAGTGATACATTTCCCCCCAGAATTAAATATTTATTTTTCCGAGTCTTCTATAGAGGCATCATCTGGAGGATTTTCATCCAATTTTATTAAAACTGAGGATATTGATGCTAGTTGTTGGGGTACACCTAGACTTGTTATACCATTAGAAGGTCCTGATGATTTTTGGAGTTCCGGTGATTGTATACAAATTAGTAATATAATGTATACAAATCAATCAACTATCGATGACCCCTCTATAGCTTCTAGAATACGGTTAGAAGCTCAACCCAATATTTTTATTGATGATATTTCTTATTCATTTCTAACTTCAATTATATTTGGAAGTAATGAAGATGACCAAATGATTTATAATTCTAATGGCTCTAATGAAATTATTTTAGAGCCTATAGTAATTGGTAATGATGATCAATTTTATGATGATTATGGCTTGGAGCTTATCAATCAAGGTGATAATTTATCTTTAGTCCTTCCCCAGGATTCTGATTTTATATGGCTTAATGATAGTTTTACCGTATATGTTCAAGATACAAACACACCCATAGGAATTTTTAATTCTCAGGGATTAAGTAATAATAATAAAGAATTAACTTTTATTATTAATCAAGATATGGGATCTAGTCAATATGAAATTAGAAATCTAAGTGTATTAGCAAATTCTCCTAATATATCAGCAAATGTTAGATTAAAAAATAATTCAACAGGCGATTTTATTGGTTATAATTCTAAGTCAATTGATTGTGGTTTGCCTAATGTATCAATAGATAATAATTATTCTATTTGGCTAGATCAAAATCCTGAAAGATTTTTACCAAACATTCAGATTGATGAATCTGAAATACCCGTTTTAGAATCAGGCTTTTCAATTGGCCTCTCTGATGGTAATAATTCTAGAAGTAGTATGATTGAATTTAATGAAGCAAATAAAGACTCTATAGAAATATGGTTTAATGGTGAGAATAAAATAAATCTTTTTGATCTTACATTTAATAGTGTTGATCAAGTATTTGAAATGAAACTTAATCCTGGTGAGTTTATTGCATATCCAATAGAGATTAGGAAATTACCATTTACCATACTGAATGCTGCATATAACGCAAATAATTTGCAAGGTTTACAGTCACAATCTATAATATTAAGTTTTTCTGAATTTAATTCCGAATTTGTAAATAATAATGAAAATCCTATTTCTGTAGAACCATCCTTATTTTTTACAAAGCCTCGATTATATTCTATAGATAATCAACCTCAAATTTCTTTTTATGTTAAGGATAATTTTTATTCAAGCCCTTCAGTTTTAAATAATAGTCCTATACTTTTTAATATAAATGATAATAATGTAGGTTCTATTAATGCTAATTTATTTGATTCAGAATCTTGTAATAATTGTAATGTAGATTTAATTAATTATAATAATATTTCAAGATGGTCTTATCAATTATCAGATTCTATAATTCATTTAATAAATATTGAATATGATAAATTATTTTTAGATGAAAGGATTGATACTTTACAAGTTTATTATGGTATAGATAGTTCTAATGTTACATTCGCAGGTTTAGAGCCTAATAGTATTATTAGTTTATCTGATAGAGTTTTAAATCCTTCATCTAATCCAGTATTTCTTGATTACCAAATCGTGATGGCATTTAATGATGCTTATAATTCTATTGATTTTAGTTTTGAAAATATCAATACAGGAGACATAACGCCAGTAGTCTCAGAGACTGCAGATCAGAGAATATATTTTTTAACTACATCAGCCTTAAGCGATTTAGAATCAGATTTATATTTTATGAGGATGCGTTTAAATTCAGGTGATACAAGCTCTATTAATATAGAGAGAGTATTCAATTTAGATAATATTTCTCCTGTTATATATTCAGATGTATATTCAGATAATTATTCTATTAATCCCCTTCCTGGAAGTAATTCATCTGATGGGGGACATGATATTACCAAATATGATAATATCCGTTTTTCAGTTATTGAGGGTCCTACTTATTTTGGAGATTCTTATGTTTCTCATAGCTCTACAGATGTTCAATCTCCATATGATTTAAACTATATTTTTAATAATAAATTGGAGATTAGTTTTAATGTATCCTTAAATGGAGAGTCTCTGATTTTACCTAATGATTTACAAAATCAAATTAATATTGATGATGATTTTAGCTTCGCCTATTATTTTAATAATCAAGATTGGTTAAATATTGATAATCAATCTTCTGGTACACTGATTTATACAATTGATATATTAGATAATGCAGATAATTATAATCAGCAAATATTTGAATATGAATTACAATCTTCTAATGCTATATCGTTAATGAATTTTTTCAATTACCCTAATCCATTTAGTACAAAGGATGGAGAGTATACTTCTTTTCGTTATTCTTTGGTAGAACCATTGAACTCTGGGCAATTAATTATATATGATATATCAGGAAAAACTTTATATAAACAGCATTTAACAAGTAGTGAATTAAGTAAAGGTACACACACTATTGAATGGAATGGACGAACAGATAAAAATAATTTATTAGGTTCAGGAGTATATTATGGAATTATTAATTTTAATTCTCAAAAATCAAAATTAATTAAAATAGCAATTATAAATGATTAAAATGAAAAACATATTATTATCTTTATTTTTATTATTAAATATATCATTTGCAGATATACTTGCTCCAGATATATCATTCTTAGAATTACCCTTGAGTGGAAAATCTGCATCGTTAGGGAATACCTTTCTAGCGGACATCGGTAATCCTACTAACTTATTACTTAATCCTTCTAATATTTGGTTTGGAGAGGATGTTAATAGTAGTCCAAGAACATTTATGAAAAATACTTTTCATAGATTTAGTCTATCAAATTTTAAAATGATGGATGATGATAGCCATGTGAATTTTATGTATTCTTTGCAGTATGGCAATAAAATTACTTTGGGCTTAGGTTATGTAGAAAATAGTAGGTATAATATTGATCAATATGATAATAATGCTAACTACATAGGTGAAATACAATATCAAGAGAAAGCATTGGTAACAGGTTTTGCAACTCAAATAGTTGGTGTTAATCTAGGCAGTAGCATAGGTTTAATTAATAATAATTTTTATGGTTATAATATATCACATCAAGATGATATTTACTTATTATCAGTAGGTCTATCTATGAATAATAAATATTTAAAAATTAAAAGGGATGGCTTTGATAAAAAAATAATAAATTATTTAACCTACTTAATCCCTTATCGTATTTCCGTTCATTTAAATTCTAAAAATATTTTTTATAATGAAATATCTAATAATAGTTTATATAAAAATGTTATTGGTTTAAAATTTGATTACTTCTTTAATAGAGAAGGTAATAATCAGATTAAAAAGAACTTAGTATATTTTTTATTAGATTATAGCTCAAATAATGATGTAACCAATAATACCTTTAATTTTGGGATAGGTTATGAAAGATTTTTAAATCAAATAGGTAGCATCAATTTTAATATGGGAGTCAAAAAGATTCAGTCTTTTGAAGGGCTTTCTTATGGTTTAGAATATAAAGATAAAACTACAAATTTATGTATTTCTTTAGCTAATGTAGTGACTGCTTGGAATGATGATTATATCGTTTTATCGTTTAAATATGCATACAATAAATAGTCACTATAAAAAGATTGGCCCTAATAGAAAATACAATTAAATTTATCTCAGTTAATTATTAAATAATTCTAGGAATCATTATTATGAAAAAAATATTATTAATTTTTACTTTATTAACAGGCTTTGTATTCATGCAAGATGAATGCTCTGAAATTACAAATCCATATGAATGTTATGCTTTAGGGTGTGAATGGATAACTTCTTATGAACAAGTTGGTAATGAACTTATTATAACTGAAGAATGTTTTGGCCATAATGATTGGGAAGATGAGTGTAGGTATTTTGAAAGTGAAGATGAGTGTATAGCTGCTGATTGTGAATGGAATGATGAAAATGGATGTTCTAGTAGCTGGGATAATAATGAAGATGAGAACGATAATGAGAATTATTGTGAAGGTTTAACTGAAGATGAATGTTTTGAAGCAGAAGGTTGCCAATGGTATGATGGAGAAGGATGTTATCGTTCTGAAGATGATAATGATGGTGATGATGATTGGAATGATAATGAAGATGAAAATCATTGGGAATGTATGTCTGATTGTGAGGGATATGGAGATATTGAAGAAGATGATTTTTGTAGTTGGTTGCTTGAAGTGTTTCCAACAGGATGTGGATATGATTGTAATCAAAATATTTTAGATCAAATAGAAGAATTGATGATCCAATGTGATGAATCAAATAATGATGATAGTGATAATGATTGGGATGATAATGAAAATTATTGTGAAGGTTTAACTGAAGATGAATGCTGGGAAGCAGAAGGATGTCAGTGGTATGATGGAGAAGGATGCTATCGTTCTGATGATGAGGATAATCAGTTTGATAGTTGCTCAGATATAGAAAATTTAGAAGAATGTGAAAATGTTGATGGATGTGAGTGGATGTACAGCAATAATATGCCTGGATATGGTTCTTGTATAGATAGTGAATGGGAAAATGATGATTGTAACCCTGATTTAGCTTGTGCAACTGTTTTAACTTGTTATGAAGATTTACTTTACCCAACATCATGTGGTCCAGAAAATTGTGATGAACCTATTGGTGAATGTGAAGAAGATAATGAAGATGGCTGCTTTGAAGATGGAGAATGGTATTGTATTGGCTGTGAACTATTTATAAATGACTGTGAATATTTAGAATGTACACTAAACGGTTGGGGTGGGCCATATACGTTAGATAATGATGAATGTTTTAATAATGATTGGGAATGTTCTGATTTAGGTTATGAAGATTGTGTGGAAGTTGATTATTGTGAATGGTCTTCGTATGTAACACCTAATGGTTTTTTTGAAGGTTGTATAGATATAGAAAATGATAATGATGGTCCACCTGAGTGTCTTATGGATTGTCCTGGTATAGAATATATTCTTCCAACAGAAGAAAATCCATATGAAGCTTGTGATTGGATAATATCTAATTTTGGCCCAAATAATTTTTTCAATGAATGTGCTTATGATTGTGATGAACAGACTATGATGGAAATCTATGAAATTGTTGAAGCATGTTATGAATGTTTAGAAAATAGTGATATGGATTGTTCAGATATTTTTAATGATAATGATGATGAAAATAACTGTTTTGATTTAGGTTATGAGGAATGTTTAGAAAATCCTAACTGTCAGCCTAACTACAATGCTGCTGGTCAATTTGAAGGTTGTGGATATTATGATGATCAATTAGGTTTTGGATTTCTATTTGGAAGAGTTGAATTTATATATGGAGATGCCATTGATTTTGTTTCATATGCAACTTTACATGTAGAGAGTTTGCCATCAAATTCAGATATGGTTTATTTTGAAGTAATGACAGATGCTGAGGGATATTATCAAATTGATTTACCAGTAGGTGCATATGTTGTTACAGCTTTTGCAAATGAAGAATCCTTAACTCAGGATATTTTTATAACAGCAGATAATGAACATGAATTAAACTTTTTATTAGGTGATTGGGGAGGCCCTTGGGAACCATTTGCTCATCTATCACTAGGCGCTGCCTCTGGCTCACCTGGTGCAGATGTAGTTATGCCGTTATATTTATCATCTTCAGATTTTGTTGGAGGTGTTCAATTTACAATTCAACCTGGAATTGCAAATTCACTTATGACAGAAGCGATTGATTCTTTAGATCCGTGCTTTGAAGCTAATTTTAATACTTTAGATGATGGACAGGTAATAGGAATAATTTTCAGTCTTGAAGGTTGTTCTTATCCTCCAGAAGAAATGCTCCATATAGCTGATTTAGTTTTTACTATTAATGATTCATTTCAAAATGGAAATATAATAGAACTGTTTTTTAATAATACTATAGTTTCAGATAGCAATGGAAATGAAATTCCTTCTTATGGTGAAGGTAATATAATTACAGTTGGCTTACTTGGTGATATTAATGGTGACTTTGAAATAAATGTTCTAGATGTAGTTATTGTTATTAATTTTGCTTTATATATCGATGAGCCATCAGATTCAGAGTTTTGGGCATCTGATATTAATTTTGATGGTATGATTAATGTATTAGATATAGTACAACTTGTAAATGTTATTTTAGATTAGATTTCTTTCTAAACATAGAGTAGAATAAATAGAAATGTATACCTGCAAATATATTCATTAGAATTATATGTGTGGGATATGTGCCTATAACAAGAGGATTATCTACTTTAGGTGCAATCATTGTGTAAAAATAATTTGCTTCTCCTCCGATTAAATAATTTATTAAATGTATTGTAAGTAATATAGGCTGAGAATATAAAAATATTTTAAGCCAAGAATAAACTCTTGGTCTATATCCTAAAGTAAATATACAATATAATATTGAGAATAAAATTCCTCCATGAGATATATAATAATCATAATATAAATATCCCTCTGCTCCTATAGTAAATTCAGGTGTTATAAATGAATAAAATGCTCCCACGCTCCAATATAATAGGAATTCAAACAATAAATTTTTGGATTTAGGGCTAATATTCAAGTTGTGTATAATTAAAATTACACCAGAGAAGATAGCTGATAAACTGCACATTTGAAGAGGTAGGCTCCATTGAATATCGTATTGGCCTAATTGATATTGATAAAATTGAGACCATGGAGTCCTTATAAGAAGTAAGAATCCCATAATATAGTTAAATAAATTGTTTTTTTTGTTGAATTGTTTTCCTATAAATAAAAGAGAAAATATTATTGTAAAAGTAATAATATTATTAATAAACCATTCTGATGAAAATATTGGAATTATATAATGCTCCATATTGTAAATTAATGAATATTTATTAATTAATTTGATAATTAAATTTGATTACAAATTGAAACAAATATAATCTTACAATGATTCATCTTAATTAATATATTATTAATGAGGTATAATCTATAAGGAGAAAACATTGATAAAATATTTATTTACTTTTATGATTTTTGTATTTACTATTCTTAATGCAAAGACAATTGATAATTTTACATTAGAAGAATTTGATAACGATTCATTTGTAATATCTTTTGATTTAGACGATATTACTTTTAATCAAGAAAATGGTTATACTAAAATAATGAGTAGTTCTAAGGGAGAAACCTCTGTTATTGGCATGCCAAAACTTCCACAATTTTCTACATTGTTAATGCTTAACCCATTAAAGAAATATGATATTTCTTATAGTGTTAAAAATTCTTATACAATTAATGATATTGATATAGTTCCAAATCAAAGAATTGGAAAAAATGGTTTAGAAAAAGTGAAGATAGAGGATAAGGATGATTTATTTTATTCATCATCACAAATTTATCCATATAAAAATATTGAATTATTAGAACCTGTGGTAATGAGAGATCTTGTTTTATCTAATGTTATAATAATTCCATTTGAATACAACCCTAGTAGTCGTCAATTAGAAGTTTATCAAAAAGTTGAAATTTATATTAATGAAATAGGTGAAACCTCTGATATAAGAAGAAGAAATATGCCTCGTTCTAGAGTGTTTGAAAATATTTATGAAAATTCAATTATTAATTATAATACTGATACAAGAGATGATTATCAACAATCTGCAGTTTTATATATAGGTCCTAGCAGTGTAATAAATAATAATTCAACGTTTGATCAACTTGTTGAATGGAGAAAACAGAGAGGCTATGTTGTTTATACTGAAACAGCATCAGGTAGTTCTACTTCATCAATTAAAAATATTATTGAAAATGCATATGATAATTTTAATCCACCACCTGAATATGTAACACTTATTGGTGATGTAGGTGGTTCGTATAGTATACCAACTTATTATGAAGATTTTGGTCATGATAGTTATGGTAATCAGTGTGAAGGAGATCATCCTTATTCACAAATTGATGGAAATGATTTGTTACCAGAGGTTTTATTAGGAAGGATGTCAATAAGAAGTAGTAGCGAATTAACAACAGTTGTTTATAAAATATTAAATTATGAAAAGGCTACATATCTTGATACCTATGAAGGATATTATGAAAGAGCTGCTATGGCAGGAGACCCTTCGACTTCAGGTAATTCATGTGCTATAACTAAAGAAGCTATTAAGCAATCATTGTTAAATCATGGTTTTGGTGATGTTAATATAAAAACATCTGGTAATGGATGGGCAACATGGATGGAAAATGAATTAGAAGATGGTGTATTATTTTTTAATTATAGAGGTTATTTGGGTATGAGTGGCTTTAGTACTAGTAATGTTGATAATGCTAGTAGTGGATGGAAGTTACCATTTGCAACTGTTCTGACATGTGGAACAGGTTCATTTGCAGAGGATCAGACAGCTATGTCTGAAAAGTTTTTTAGAGCCGGATCTGTTACAAATCCAAGAGGTGGTGTTGCAGCAATAGGTACTGCTACATGGAACACGCATACATTATTTAATAATATTGTTGATTTAGGTATTTATAATGGTTTATTAGCAGATGATGTTGAGACAGCTGGAGCGTCTCTTGCAAGTGGGAAATTAGCTTTGTACAATACCTATCCAGGAGATCCTTATGAGTGGATTAGTGCATTTACTCAATGGAATAATTTAATGGGAGATGCCGCCACACATTTATATACAGATACACCAGAAATTCTTTCAGTAGCATATTCACAAGGTAGCAATTATTTAGATGTTGAAGTTTTAGATAGTAGTGGAAATCCTGTACCAGATGCACAAGTCACAGCATTAATGGGTCAAGGTGAATATGGTTTGAATCTGTTTACAAATGAGCTGGGTAAAGTTACATTTTCAGATTTTACGCCTGAAATTAATTCTTCTGTTACTTTAACAATAACTAAATTGGACCATAAGCCATATCAGGCTTCTTTTAATTTTGGGGGTTATATTGGACTTAATGGTAATATTCTAATCAATGATAATAATGATGGGATAGCCTATGCAGGAGAAACACTTGGCTTATCTATACCTATAGGAAATGGAAGCCAGGCAGCGAATAATGTAACAGGAACACTTACATCAACATCTGATCAAGTTGTTATTTCAAATGCAACAGTTAGTTATCCGAATGTATCTAATTCAATCGTATATCCTAATGATGATTTTATTATTTCTATTTTACCATCAGCTCAACAATATGAAGATTTAGGTTTAAGACTTACTATAATTGATGGTGATTCTAATCAGTGGGAATCTGAAATTCCACTTGATGTTATGGGCAGTTTATTAATGGTTACATCATCAGGAAATGCTCAAGTAGGTCAAACTGTTAATCTAAATATAGATTTAACTAATACTGGTATGTTAACAGCTACCAATATTACAGGTCAACTACAATATAATGGGACTGAGATTGAAGTGAATGATGCTAATGGTATATGGAGCCCCTTATCTTCAGGCTCATCAGGTACTTCTAGTAATGGTTTTAATATTACTGTTAGTAATGATGTTGTAAATGGTTCACAGTTTATATTACAATTGTTATTGGAAACAGCAGAGGGGTATAGTAGTATTGAAAACTATATATTAACTGTTGGAATATCTTCACCTCAAGACCCTACGGGACCTGATCAGTATGGTTATTATATATATGATTCAAGTGATACAGATTATGATTTAGCTCCAATTTATGATTGGATAGATATAAGTTCTAGTGGAACTAATTTAAATTTATCAAATAGTGGAAATGGTAACTGGAGTGGAAATGGTCCTTTAGGTTATGTCGATTTACCATTTACATTTAAGTTTTATGGTATAGAATACAATCAAATAACAGTTTGTACAAATGGTTGGATTTCTCCTGGGTATTCAGGCTCTGCAGCCTTTAGAAATTATCCTATACCTGGAGCAGGTGGACCAACACCAATGATAGCAGCGTTTTGGGATGATCTTACAACAGGTAATAATGGCGATGTTTATGTTTCTTCAAATAATCAATATGTTATTATTCAGTGGGAAGATATGAGAACAGATTGGGGTAATGATAATAATACATTCCAAATTATTATCTATAATGATTCTGCTCAGCCTAATGGTGATAATAGTATAAAAATTCAATATCAAGATTTTAATAATACTTCATCAGGAAGTTTTACATCATACCCACCTATACATGGTAGCTATGCAACCATAGGTATTGAAAGTCATTTATCTGATGATGGTTTACAATATTCATATTATAATAATTATGATCGTACAGCCGAAGAATTAGGAGATCAAACAGCTATCTATATTACTACACAGGCTCCAATAACTCTTCCTTCACCACAATTAGATTATGAAATATCAAATACTAGTTTTGATGTTCCAGAACAGAATTCTGATTATTCGGTATTAACCATTACAAATAATGGAGAAGAAAGTTCTTTATTAAGTTACAGTGTAACTAAGAATTATCCGGAAGTAGAATCCCCGTTTGATGTTTCAGGTTCAGGACCTGATGCTTATGGTTATTTTTGGAGTGATTCAGATATAAGTGGAAATATTAGTTATGAATGGGAAGATATTTCATCTAATGGCACGCAAGTTAGTTTTGCATCAAATGATGCAAGTACAGGATCAATTGATATCGGTTTTGATTTTCCATTTTATGGTGAGTTATATTCTGAATTTATAATTAATGCTAATGGGTGGGTTGGTTTTGGTGAGGATAATGCTGAGTGGTATAATGGTAATATCCCATCTACTGATTACCCAAAGCCTGCAATATTTGGTTTTTGGGATGATTTAAATCCTGTTAATGATAATTGTAATTCAACATGTTCTGGTAATGTTTATTATCATAGTAATGAAGAGCGTTTAGTAGTTTGGTTTGATAGTGTTGCACACTGGGTATCTGAAGGTTTTGAGAATACTTCTTATGATTTTCAAATTATTATTTATAATAATGGAGAAATTGATATCAATTTAAGAACGATTGAAGGTAATTACAGCGCTACTGTTGGCATTCAAAATGCTTCTGGTACTATTGCTTCTCAAGTAGATGCTTATAATGGAGATTATTTTAATGATAATATGTCTGTTAAGTTTAAAAGACCATTTATTCCATCTGATTGGTTATTGTTGACATCGCAGAACGGTGGAGGTCTTTATGGAGATTTATATGATGGTGAATCAGAACAAATTAATGTTGAAATAAATACTGAAGGTCTTATACAAAACACTTATAATGCATCAATTATTATTTCATCTAATGGAATGAGTGATATCGAAATACCTATAAATTTAAATGTTATTTCAGATACAGGTTTATTAGGTGATATGAATGGCGATTTAAATATTAATATACAGGATATTGTGCTTTTAGTTGGTGTTATACTTGGTTCAGGTGAATTTGTAGAAAATGGTGATCTTAATCAAGATGGTACTATTGATGTTGTTGATATCGTTCAATTAGTATCTTTAGTTTTAGAATCTTAATTATTACTAGTTAATTATATTTAAAATAATTAATATTATACATGTATTTTTTATTTTTAGTCTTCACCCTCAATATACTTCTTCCTTCTTATTATGCAATAGGAGATACCGTTACGTATGATCACCAAAATGAAGCTCATAATGTCTGCTATGGTGATTATCCATTTCAAAATCTTAAATTGTCCCATTTTAATGGTAAAATTTCAGTTTTTGGATTATCTACTTCATGGTGACCAACAGAATGTACCTTTAGTTTAGAGGCTCTTATAGATTCATTAGGTAATGATGATAGAATTAAAATTTTTGAAAGTCTAGATGATCCTGGTCAGCCATATAGTTGTACCCAGTGGGGTGATTTAGGACGATATGGAATGCCACTGGTAATTGAGCCTAGTGAACAATATTATCTTCATTATTTATTTTCATTGCAAGGCTATTTTGGTATGATAGTGATTTTGGATCATAATATGATTTATAGATATTATGGTAGTAGTATTTATCAAGCTATTAATACTATTGAAGAAATATTATTAGAAACAAATTGGATGGCGGGAGATTTAAATTTTGATGAATCTGTAGATATTTTAGATGTTATATTCATTATTAATAGTGTACTTAGTAGTGATTATAATTTTCATTCAGATTTAAATGAAGATTATCTTTTAAATATTCAAGATATAATGATATTGATAAGTAATATTCTAGAAAATTAAATCTTTTTTGAATAATCTAAACTAAATGGAACTGGTATAAATCCTAATTCTTCATTAATCTTATACATAGGATTATTTATTTCATTATCTGTGCGAAGCTCAGTGATACCTTTTTGAACTAATTTTTCTATTGCAATAATTTTAAGGGCTGTTGCAATGCCCTTTCTTCTAAATTCTCTTAATACTCCAAGTGAACCTGTCCATCCTTTATGTGGTTCTGATTTAAAAACCCAAATATCTGTAGAACCTATATATTTATTTTTATATACAGCCACAACATCAATCCCATAAGAGTTTTTATAAAAATCATTACATAGTTTCAACCAATGGTCAAATGGAGTTCTTGTATGTGATATCCCATTTGGTATAGGAATATCTTTTTCTATAG